>OAUU01001008.1_pt1 | contig 12342 bp, 12 predicted proteins | sample 1501381 | NCBI WGS metagenome assembly OAUU01 (sample SAMEA2580057, study PRJEB22360) | human gut metagenome | reverse complement strand
CCAACCGTCATCAAATTTCTATGATATAAATGTAAAAAAATTTTCTTCCACATTCACACGACAGACTCTGTCATTTTCTAGTTCACGATACAATACAGAAAATACTTCCACGACTTCCTGAATGCTCAATCCTTGAATTTCTATATTCCGAAAAAGTTCTCCCAAGCATAAATCGGAATCTTTATATGCTTGTTTCACAAGGTTACAGGCATCTTCAATCGTCTTCACCGAAATACAGATTTCTGTTACTATATGCTCAGCCTTTCTTTTTACTGTCTGCTCTGTTTTAGGATTTTTTAATAAAATCCCCATTTTCAGCATGTCCTGTTTCCAACCTTGATAGGAAGGATATTCCTGTTTATCGACATATTTGCGAAACAGTCTGTATACCCCTCTCTCTGTATATGTTCCTTTAACCTTCCAAGAATCCATATTCCTTCTATATGCATCTATACTTTTTATAATGATAAATATTATATGGTTGAATAACGTTTCATTTTTCTCAAAAAAAACTCACAAGCTTCTGTTTCTGTATCAAATACCTTTAATCCAGATTTATGACCTCTCTCACTATAATAAACTTGCCATGTTTCTTCCTTAACAATACATAACTTTTCATTAGGAAACCCACCTATCATTAAAGAGTATAACTCTTTGGGAACTCCTATTTTATTTAATTCTTTTTCCAACTCAACTATTGTCATTTTATTTTACTCTCCTTATTATTCCCGCATCTAATAACTCATCTATTATATCTGGTAACACATATTGTATACCTCCACCAGTTTCATTAAACCACGGTGCAATCTCACCCGCCTTTACCTTCATTGGCTTAAGAACTTCAAATACACTATATGGTTTTAAATCTGTTCCTGGCGCTAATGCTCTCTGACCATAAGATATTCCTTCTGGCGAAGCGAAAGAACCATAATCAGTTCCATATCTATCAATTTTTTCTCCTGGTTTTAAAGTTACCTCATCGAATTTACCATTAAGAAATCCATCTGTATTTTTATCTCCATGTTGACCTGGCCAATTTATTTCACCTGTTGTTTGATTGTAATACTTAGGGTTATCAAATACATCTTTATACTTTAAATATAGTTCTTCATCTGGAGCGTATTTCCAAGAACTTAATTTTAATTTATCAGCTTCACTTACGCCCTCAAAGCCTTTTCTCCGCAAATCTATCAAGTTATCCCCCAGTTCTTCAATATCTGTCTTTCTCGCTACATCTCCAATTTCCGATACCGAACTATTCACTGGGTTTCCTGATAGAACTCCTTCTACCACATTGCTTCCCAACATTGCCAATATACGGCTATCTGTACTTTGATAGATTACATCATAAACTTTATCCTCTGCTACATTACCAATCAATATCCTTCCACCATCTACGGCGATAGCTTTAAATTTTGTAGCACCTGTTGCTCCTTTTAAGATGCCACTCATCGGTAATGCCATTGCAGAAATCATAGTACTGGCATTTCCTATAGTATAATATAATTCCGGATTTCCTGCAAACAGTGTATCACGGATAGGGTTTTCTGCTACTGCAAATCCATCACCGGAAAAACCCAGGGATATATTGTTCATTCCTTCTGTTGCATTCGATAATCCATATAATGTAGATGTTCCTCCTACAACAGCTGCACTAAGCACAATAGGGGTAGCCGCACCCGCAGTTGCGAAAATCAGTGCTGTTCCCACCGTTACAGATACGATGCCTGAAAGAAATTGTTTTAATCCTTCTGCTTTCCTATCATCAGCAAGTTTATCGTTCATTTTATCTTCAAACTTTTTCATTGCAGCTTCGTACTGAGCTATGTTCTGAGCTACAAAATTTCCACTTGCTTCATATTCCATCTGCAGCCTTTGATATGACGGTAGCATTGCAATAGAACCAGCCTGATAATTGGTTACTGATATAGCAGGACTTCCTGTTCTTGCTATCAAAATAGACCTTATAGACTCCAGCATAGAGTTCATATTCTGCGTATCATTTTGATGTGTTTCCTCATAATCACCAATGTCACTGTTTAAAGTTTTAACACGACTTTCCATCAACTGATAAGAAAGTACTAATGCCAAACCTGAAGGCTGGACAACTGAAACAATATCACTAACACTGGAAATGACGCTATTAATTTCTTCCCGTAAATTTTCAAAGTCCTCCCGTCCATTCTCCAATACTTGCTGTTGTTCCTCCAATATTTCTTGTGGAATCTCAGCCTCATAAGAAGAATCAATTCCATAATATCCCTCTGCATATACCGAAAGACGTACCTGAAACTCAGTTAAGAGTTGCTGTAGTGATCCAATCACAGGAATATGTACTTCTTGTATATAATTCTGTATGCTTTTCCCGGTTTCCCCTTGGATGCATGGTGTTACTACAATCGTTTCTAATGCCTGATAAACCGTCTCTAATTGTGTTCCCCATTCACTCAACTGGCTAATCATCTGATTTTGTACTTCCAACAACTCTTCAATTTTCACATGGTATCCCATAACACACCTCCTCCTTGGGTGCTTCTTTTCAAATTCTATATGTTCCAACCGCTAAATGTCTATCGTTTTATTAAGGATTGTTCTGCATAAGTCATACAGGTACTGACATCTTGTAGTTTTCCCACATCTTCCTGCAATAAAGTTTTATAACTTCCAAACAGTTCTGATAAAGTCTGATAGGTTTCTAAAAATGCTGCTAAAGATTTCATATTTCCTGTAATTTCCGGTTGTTCTTTACTTTTTTTAATACCTTGGCTGGCTACAGATAACGCTGACACATTCGAATTATAAGTTAATTTATTTAATTCAATCATTGACAGTCCCCCTTACCTAATTAAGCAATGTTTCAATATAATTTCCCAAAGAGTTAATCTGACTTTTTAGCCAGCCAATCACTCCTTCTTGATCATAAATCTGATTTTCCAATCTTGTGATTTCATCCATAATCGCATCTACGGCTTGATCAGTTTCATCATAATATGTTTGATAACAAGGTTTAAGCTGTTCCTCAGCAATTCCTTCATACTCTTCTTTATTAGATCCTTTCCAACTGCTACATGAAAGTTTTTGCGTAATGTCAAATTTCTCCGACTCTATATTGAGTTTATAAGTCTGCAGTTTCTGTTTTGCACCTTCCAAACGCTCAATTTTCTTTTCTAATCCCTGAATTTCATTTTGACACTCTGAAATCCTATAGTTTGCTTGATTAATTTCATATTTTGCAGATGAAATAGCAGCTTGATTTTTATTTGCCATGAATCACACCTCCCTGTCCAGAAAGCAAAAGTTTTATGACTCATTTTCTATTTTTAATAATCCATCCAAATGTTCTTTTAAACTTTTTTGCATTCTGAAATCATCTTCATCTTGAAACCCTTTTTGAATTACTTCTTCAATATCCTCGTGGTTTAGATATAACACGTTTTCTCCAATCAAGCCTTCTGGATAAGTACAAGCAACATAATCAAAATATTTTTGCTCCCCCTTGAAAATTGCTACAACACCTCTTCCAATCAAAACAAGCTTTTTTACACTTCCTTTTACAATAATTACAGAACCTAATGGTAAAAACTTTTCTTCTTTCATTGCATTCATACCTCTCATATTTAAAATAAAACAGAACGTTTCTTAATTATTTAGAAAATTTCATTCGCATTAAAGTTATTCCTTCATCAAGTAAACTCATATCATTCGCATGTGACACATCATATTCTCCAATTTTTTCGTTAATGTCTGTCAATGTAACCATAAGTGTATCAATTTTCTCTGGAACTTGAAACTCGATGGAATAACTGAATAAATCATCTACTTTACTAAGTTCATCTACGATATTCTCATAAATGTCAGTATAACTTTCTTTATATAAGTTTAATTGTTTCTGCTGTCTTTCTAACACATCTTGTTTAATAATTGCTGTATTTGACTCCTCAAGTTCCATAAATCCTAGTACGTATTTAGAATAATTTTCTTGGAATAGATCTAGAAGAGCTTCTATCTCTGTTTTTATTGGCATATGAATATTTTTTATGTTATCTTTTAATTTTGTACCAGCTTCACCTTGCAATTCGTTTGTATCTCCTAAAACTTCCAGAGTTTTTCCAACCTCTTGTAGCTCTTCTTTCCAACGCTCAATTTGTTCCTGCGATTTAAGCTGTAAGCTTAAAATTTCTTCCATTCTAAGATAATATCCCACATTCTTCCCCCTCTCTTATAATATATCTTTTTCTTTAAGAAGCATAAGTTTTCCCGCTTCTCTATAAGAGTCTGCACTTGCTATAAGAAATGTTTTATACATTTTCATCAAATGATCCAGGTTCTGATATGTTTCTGTCATATTGTTAAGAGATATAAGTTTACTTTCCATATCCAAATGCCCATAAGTACTTGTAATCCTCCCCGCTTTCTTTTTGAAATCATTTACTTGTCTAAAATATGGATTTTTAAATAGTGCAATAAAATCCACACCTGCTGCCGCCCATTTAGAAATTCCTCTTTCAATGGAATCCCAAATTTCCATTCCTATATGGACGCCATTTTGAAATGTATCTATAAAGTACTTGCATACTTTCTTTCCAAATTCCTTTGTATTTTCGGATTCTTTTGCCAAAAGAAAAAGATTTATTAAGAAGATTCCATCTACAGCCAAATTCCGTACTACTCCAGGGGCTTCATTTTCTATTTTTCTTATGACTACACCAACCGTTTTTGCAAAGTCATCCATCTTACCATTTTGGAAAAATTCTGTATCGTGTTCCATCATCCAGCGCCAGACAAAACCGGTATCATGTTTTTGAAACAGAGCGCCATCTGTCAATTTTTCCAAATCATATATTTCATAAACCCTATCGTCTGTTCGTATAGATTGGAACATTTCATCTGGCATTTGATTAAGTAAATTTCCGATAAAAGACCATTGATAGTGTTTCACATGGGAAGCCATATTATCAATTTCTAAAGCATGTGACAAAAGATATTCATCGGAGTATCCTGGTCCGTCCAAATTGTAAATCGTTCCCACTTTGTTCTGCATGTTTGCAGGCACTGTAATTCCAGCATGCTGTGACAGATTTCCACCTAGAGAATGCCCCGAAAAATCAAATGTTGTATAATTATCCCCATATTTTTTATTCATATCTTTCACAAAGTTCTGTGCTGCTTTCTGCTGCTCCGTTAAAATATTATTGAATAAAGCGATATCTGCATTGATCCAGTCTTGACGTAGCTGATGCGTAGTGTCACTTTCACTTCCTCGGAAACCGAATATCGACTGGCCTTCTCCACAATCAATCATGCATCCATAAAATCCCGAATTTGCATTATCATCTTTTACTTCTACGATTTCCCACTGTGCATACTCTGAATTTTTTATCTCCTCTATAAATGCCTTTGCTTCCTCTAAGCGCATCTGCTCGTATTCACTCAATTTTGTCGTCTTTGGATCTTTATTTCCATATACTCGATTAATATAACCCCGTACTACTTCACCATTAGATACTTTAAAAATATTTTCTAGTGTTGTTGAACCATATTTATCTTCAGCCTTATGTATATATTCTTCTTTAATATTCATATATGCTATCTGTGAGGCTACCAATGCATCTTTATCTGTTGTCGGATTCATGCAACTCCTCCTCTTTACTTATATTTTTCTTGTTCTTCTCCCTGTTTTGCGGCTTTGAACACGTCTAAAGAATCATCAAATACTTTTGAACCACTTCGCATAATCGTTCCAAAGTAAGGTTGGTTTGCTCTGGCTTCTGACAGTATACTTCCTCCATTCCCAAATGCACTATTTTCCATTCTTTCTTCCGCCCGTTGAAAGTTCTTTTTGTCTAGATAATAGATATAAAATAGTGCTTCTCCACCCATCTCCTCTCGAAATACTTCTTCATACATCCCATACTCTTCTTCGTCCGTCTTTCCTGTCATTGTGGTGGCATCAATATAAACCCAAACACTCCCTAGTGTTTTATAATCTGGTTCGCTTTGATTACGAAGCGCAACATAGTTTTCCCACTGTGAAATTTCTTCTACTGGTATATCTTGCCATTCTTCTGGCACAATAATGTCTCCTTGGATATAGTAGTTCTCTGCCACCTGTGAAACTGCTTTCTCTACCTTGGATTCCATCTGCTTTGCCAAAAGACGTTCTGCATATCCATCATCAATAACCTCTATTTTTGCATTTTTCTCTTCTGGATAAAAATAGCTTCCTTCAAATGGATGTTTTGGATCACTTTTTGCAATACATGTTGCATAAATTGCTCCATTATCTGATGGTAACAGTTTAGGTTGATTCCAAGACAGTACTTCAAATTCTTCTCCGTATTTTTCCTGTAAATGACTCTCTATCGCTTTTGTTATAACTTCTTTTTTCGTATCCATTCCACATCCTCCCAACATCATGATTAAGAAAAGACTCACTAATAGTGCTGATTTATATCCTCCTCTTTTCAAACCGATTCCCTCCTATCTGTGGCACTTTTCTAATGAATAGTTACACGGCTTTTGCTAATTTAGTAGTTTTGTAAGCCAATTATCCAAATCATTAAGTACCATCTTCAATTGTCCAATGATGCCTTCATGCTCATATCGTTTGTTCTCCAATTGTGTAATTTCATCATTCAATGCATCTTGTAAGCTATCTACATCCTGTTTGAAAGCATCACAATCTTCCAATACTTTTATTACTTCCCCATCAAAAGACTCTCTATTGCTTCCACACCATGTAAAATAATTCATAGATTCAATAGTTCCCGCCATGTTACTGATTGTCGTACCTATTTCTTCCTTTTTTGCACTTACTGCATCCCTTACACTTTTAAGTCTTTCAATTTTTTCTTCTAAACTTTCGATAGTTATTCTGTTATCTGCTATTTGCGCATTACATTTTGATATTCTTTGCTTACATTCAGCAATTTCTGCCCCATTTTTATCCTTATCCATAAAATTCTCCCTAATATTTTGGAACCCGCACTTTAACATAAGCTCCATTATGGAACAATAAACCATCTTTAAACTGTGGAAGTTCCTTGGCTGAATTAATCGGGAACATTGTTGTTGTTCCCTGATTTCCAAGAAGTAAACCTTCTGTTGTGTTTTTCGCAAATTTCGTCACTTCGTCAAATCCTTTCATCTTTCCGGAATGTGCAGTCAAAATGATACTGATACCAACACCTGCTGCCTCATTCAGAATAGGAGCCAAAGTTATCGCCTGTGTTTTGGTCAATTCCACAAAATTATCCCAATCGTCTACAATCAAGCTAAACGGCTGCAATTCCCGGCAGATTTCCTTTGGATTTAACGTCGGATCCATTTCTAATGATTCCTTGACTTTTTGATTTCTTTCTGTGATCTCTGCCTTGAGTGCATCTATGAGCAGTGGCACCATTGCCTGATTTTCTATATAAACAACTTTTTCTGATGTTTTATAGGAATAAAGTTCCATAGCTTTGGAATCTACCAGATAGATTTTTCCTTTTCCTAGCATCTGATCGAGAATGACCTTCAATACGTTTGTCTTACCTCTTGCTGCTTCACCAAGAATCGTAAATGGTGTATTTCCAAGCTGGAATCCGCAGGCACACACAGCTTCTTTTTCGAGTCCAACATAAATATCCTGCTCTGTATGAGGATATTCTTTCATATCTGCAAAGAACAAGTTTTCTGGAAGAACCGGAATTCTTGGAGCTTGTTCACCTGGATACAGAGCATCAATATTCTGTATCAATTCTTTAATTTTATCCTTATATTCCAATTCTGTTTCAAACTTGACCATGCTGTAAAGCTGCATTACACTTATCATATTGTCATATTTCAAAAGAGCTCGTCCTTTTGTTTCTGATTGTTTATAAGTGCTTCTTCCAACAATTAAATTTACATCTGACTCATCAAACAGATATCCCGCCACTTTGTTTTTAAAATTGTTGTAGGTAGAATATTTCATGCTATTGCTTCTGGTAGCAGTTGCAATCACAAAAATCCCAAGTCCATAACCATCACGGGAAATCTTTTGGAAAAATTCTTCAGCCTCATATCCAAGTTCTTTTACTACATCAAAATTGTCAATCACAAGAACAATTGCTTTCATTTTCTCTGCAGAAACCTGATTGTAAACTTCAAAATTCTGTACTACTTCATCTGCCAGTTTTTTCTTTCTCTCTCTGATTTCTTTCTGCAAAATCCCCATTAACTTCTGGAATCTTTCCGAGTCATCAAATACAATATAATCTGCCACATGAGAAAGTTTGTTTAATGGCATCAGACCACTGTTTCCGAAATCCAAAATATAAAAATTCAAATCCTGCACGCTATTCTGCATAGCCAAGGACAAAACCGCAGTTGTCAAAAAGACGGTTTTCCCATATCCTGCTGAAGCAATATACAGCAAATTCCCATCTTTGATAAAATCAACATCATATGGAATCTGTTCCTGTTTTTCCGGAATATCAATGAGTCCCATAGCAATTTTCATGTTCAATTCTTTTGGGGTTGCACGAATCAGTTCCTGTGGGCTTACAAGTTGTTCCGGTAGTGGTGGAAGCCAAGGTTTTTTCACCTCTTTTACATCTTGTGTTTCATAATACTCGTGAATATAGCGTACTACTGCGTCCAACTGCGTTTTTACTACTTTGTTGTTTTCTTTCGTATCACTTAAATCTTGATTTACCAATTCCCCTTGTCCGATTTCATTGAGTACATAAACCCGGTCATCGACTTTTTCTTTCTGTTCTTCTTCATTATAAGCAGCTCCACTCCACGCAGATTGGAACAATTCATAGATTTCATTATTACCCACTTGCAGATAGGCACGTCCAGGCAGCGTAATGTTTGCTGCATCTGCCGTTTTTAAAATTTCTTTACTGTCTGCTTCGTTCTGTACTTTAAGTGCCAACTTAAATTTTGAGTTTGACCAAATCTGATCATCTACTACACCTGTAGGTTTCTGAGTTGCCAAAATCAAGTGTACACCAAGGCTTCGTCCAATACGGGCAGCAGATACCAGCTCTGACATGAATTCCGGCTGTTCCTTTTTTAATTCAGCGAATTCATCACTGATCAGGAATAAATGTGGAAGAGGTTCTTCTGCCTCTCCATTTTTAAATAACTTATTATAGTTATTGATATGGTTCACATCATATTGATTAAAGATACTTTGTCTTCTTGCTAGTTCACTTTTGATAGATGCCAACGCACGCATACTCTGGGAACCATCCAAGTTCGTAATCGTCCCCAATAAATGTGGAAGGGCTGTAAACATCTTAGACATACCGCCTCCCTTATAGTCAATCAAAAGGAAGGCAACCTCATAAGGATTGAAATTTACAGCAAGTGAAAGAATATACGATTGTAAGATTTCTGATTTTCCGGAACCTGTTGTACCTGCAACCAGACCATGCGGTCCATGAGCTTTCTCATGAAGATTCAAATACACATAATCTCCGGCTGCTCTTGCACCAAGCGGTACTGCCAATGATTTTGAAGAATTATTTTTTCTCCATCTTTCTTCAATCCGAAGTTGTGATGGTCGTTCCACCTGATACATTTGGAAGAAAGTAATACTGTTCGGTATCTGTGCACTAATCCCCTGCATGTGTTCTAGCACACCCAGATTTCTTCCAAGCCACTCTAAAGGAATTTCCTGCATATTATGAAGCCTGAACTTTTCCTGCTTTTCTTCCCGTTCATCAATCAGCAGAAGTCCATCTTCTGAGTTTTTCAGCATTGCAATAGTTCCTATATTTTCTGGCAGATTTGCCCTTAAATGAGAGGTATAAATGATAGAAAATCCTAAATTATACCCTTCCTTTTCCAAATACTCCATGATGGAATGATCCATAATCCATTTTGGCTCATCAATCAGAAAGAGAAAGTGTGGTAGAAAAGTACTCTCTTTTTTGCTTTCCTCTTCTTTTTGCTTCCTGTCTTTTAAAATCTGATATAGACTTCCTAAAATCTGATCTCTTTTGTTTTCTGAATTGATCATTGCAACGCTGTTTACCGTATGGATTTTAAAATGCGGATACCAGCGCATCCACTGGAAATCTTCCTGATAAGCTTCATCATAGATTGCAATAATTTCCAAATCATGATAACTGTGAAAGAACGTGAGCTGGCAAATGAGTGCCTTTATTTGCTCATGTATTACACTTTTTTCTCCTACCAGGCCAAGATGAGCCTTTTTCAAATCGATAACTACCGGTTTTTCAATGACAGAAAATTCTTTTTGAATCGCTTTTGCCTCATCTTCCAATATATCTGGTTTCGTTTTTAATTCATCAAGTTTCAGCTGAATTTGAAGCTGTGGATGTGTTTTTTCTACTCCCAATGATACTTTTAGAAAATCTTCGTCATTATAATTTCGCTCATAAATTCTAGGGCTGTATTCTTCAATCATATTCCGGATTTCAGATACAGACGGATAATTATATTCATAGGCTTCTTTTTCTTTACAATAGGCATGATAGATTTCTTTTCGTTTCCGCAATAGATACTGCTTATAGGTTTTTTCTCTCAGAATTTTGTTTTCTTTTAATTCTTTCTTATCACTGAAAAAACGCATAATGGAAACAACTAAAGACATCCCCGTACCGGCAACCGCCATCACTACAAATAATCCACGCTTCATAATCACACTAATTGCAATGGTAATGCAAATCATAATCACAGGTGGCAATATTAGCTGAACAAGTCCGCCTTTTTTACGATCCATCAATTCTTTTGGCTTCTCTAATTGAATTTTTTCTTCCTGTACTCTTTTGATAATTCTTGGAGAACGTTTATACTTCGGAAAGCCTTCAAACGGGACTCTGGAATCTTTCATAACAGGAAGTTGCGTATGTATTTCAGAAATATTCCCTTCTATAAGAATTACATTTTCCAACAAAATAACAGAAATATCTCCAATTGTTAAAACATCTCCATTTTCCAGTAACACCTTGTCTGTATCACCATATCATTTATAAGCAAAACATCTTCCGTTTTTTTATGAATAGAAATTTCTTTTCCTTTTACAATAATATCGACCTTACACTGTGGAAAAACGATATCTGTTTTCCTTGAACCTATAGTAAAGTAATCGGGACGAAATAATCTTATTCTTCCTGTTTCCATTTTCATTCTCCATCCCCCTCAGTATCCCCTGTAGTTATATCTTCATAGTTATTTTGATCTTCCGTTTCATATTTTTCCATCAGGGGTTCCATTTTCTTTGTAATTTCATTCAGCTTATCGGATTTTTCTGCACCTGTTAATTCTGTATTTTCTTCTGTTATTGCTTTTTCTTTCATATATGCATATAAAAGTAATTGATCATCTGAAAGTCGTAGTGCAATATCAGCAGCCTGTTCTGTATCGCTTCTTCCCAGATAAATCCAGTAATCTAATTTCGACTCTGTATCATTCAATGTCATTTTAGCTAAAATATTATCTTTTTGCTCTTGTGTAAGATTTTCGCTACGGACATATGCATTCGCAAGCATAAATTTCTGTGGGGCTGTCATGTTCTGCACCTTGACATTTCTCATACAGTCTATACATGTAACATAATCAGACTGAACATATGCATCACTAAGCTCTATAACGGCTCTTTGATAAGGTTCTTTTGCTATGCGGTCATATCCTATGTATCCAACTGTCCCAAACAATACGAACCCGAGAACTGCTGCTGTTACTTTTAATGTTGTCACCTTGTTTTTTGGTATCAGAACTTTCTTCTCTCTACGGTCTTTCTTAATTCGTTCATACTCTTCACAAAGTATCTTTTGTATGTCTTCTACCGTGGTTCCTGACTGTACTTGTCCTAACACCCCTTCTTTCCCTAAAAGCTGCATACCTCCCTGCAGATAATCCTCAAATGTATATTTATTCTGTAAAGCATATCCAATAATTGCTTTATAGGCATTTAAGAACTGTTTCTCTCGGTCTGTACTTGCAGACAAAACATCTCTGCTTTTCGCTTTCACACTTCCATGAAGATCATAAAACAGATTTTGGGGCTGCAAAGAAAAAGAATATTTTTCTATGTATTTTTTAAGATTTCCAATATCATCTAAAACTAAAAGGATATCAGGAAGGTCTTCTTTTCGAATCTCCATGAACGGTCTTCGGTTTTCTAAATCATATGTAATTTCTAATTCTTCGCTCTTTTCCTCTATATGCGACTGTAAAAATCCATGTTCCGGATAGGTGATCCATTGATATTCAAATGCATCTTTTGCTATAACTTCTGATTTTTTAATAACTTCTTTTATTACTGTATCTTCCATAACCTTCCTCACCTTCAAGTAAAATAATTCTAATCTGCTTTAATTTTTAATTTTGGATACTTTA
>OAUU01001007.1_pt1 | contig 12378 bp, 7 predicted proteins | sample 1501381 | NCBI WGS metagenome assembly OAUU01 (sample SAMEA2580057, study PRJEB22360) | human gut metagenome | reverse complement strand
TTAGTGCTAACCCCTTGATTTTACTGGGTTTCTCTAACTTTGTCCTTATTATAACATGGTCATCCTGAAAAGGATGAATATATTCAAATTCTGCGTGAAATTCAATAATGTCTTCAACCGTCACATTATCCTTTGCGCTGTATATATTTTTCATCCCTTAACAATTGCAGAATTCTGTTATCCGCCTCAGCACGCCGGGGATATTCCGGTGCAGCTTTCAGAATGTCAAATATCTTCTCCGGCTTATCGATAAAGCATCCGGCTCCCAGCTTTTCCATGTCCGCGCGCTTCCTGAAGCCCCATTCAACCATAATAAGCTTCATTCCGGAATTCTTCGCGGTCTCAATATCGACCTCTGAATCCCCGACATAAACTGCATTTGCGCGGCTTCTGTTAAGCCGGCACAGTGCTTCATTCACCATATCTGCCTCCGGCTTCTTTGCCATGCTAGGATTATCGCCGACCGCAAGTGGAACCAGCTCACCGAAGAAATGCTCGCACAGGCTCTGTGTCGCACTCTGAAGCTTGTTCGACACAACTGCGACCTTATATCCATGCTCCTTAAGTCCGGTGAGCATATCAACAATTCCCGGATATGGTCTTGTGTGGTCAAGATTATGGACTGCGTAATGCTTTTTAAACTCCGCAAATACCTTGTCGAAAAGCTCCTTTTCCGTTCCCGGCACAACCGCGCGCTCTATGAGCTTAGCGACACCGTTTCCTACGAATGCCGTCACCTCCTCAAGCGTTCTTTCCGGCATTCCGTACTGTTGTAAAGCGTAGTTGGTGCTTGCTGCAAGGTCCTCTATGGTGTAGAGCAGTGTTCCGTCAAGGTCAAAGATTACAGTATTGATTTTCCCGGCAGCGATACTTTTCTCCGACATGTCATCAGACTTTAATGTAACGTCCTTTGATACATCTGCTTGCATGCAGCCTTCCCTGTCACCATCTTCTTCAGACAGCTTACATTCTGATATACTTTCCTGTGCCTCATTGCAGGCTTTATCTCTAAGAAAAATATCCTCAAGCTCACTAAACTTGTCTATGCTTCTCCAAGGCTTCTCAACCTTTCCAAGTCCATAGGCGGCATACACGATAGGTATTCCTGCCTTCTCACAAGAATCTGCATCGCCCTGCGTGTCACCTACATAGACCGCATTTTTAAGATTATTCCTCTCAATAATTTTTCTTATTGTCACATCCTTCGACGCATTCGTATCACCGAAGCACATCCAGTCGGTAAAATATTTCTGAACATCGTGCACCGCAAAAACCGTATCTATATAACCTCTCTGTGCGTTGGTCACTATAAACAGCTTATATCTATGTGACAGCTTTTCAAGAGTCCTGGCAACCCCCTCATACAACGCCGGTGCATATCTTATAAGATATTCTTTCTGTCTCTTGTAGATTACACCTGTTATCTTCTCGTATTCTTCTTTCGTGCTGTTCGGATAAAAATGGAAAAATATCGTATCCATCGTCTTTCCAAACATAGCTCCAAGGCTCTTACCGTCAAAATTAATCTCCCAGTCAGTGAGCTCCGTGATGACATCGCGCCACGCATGAGCTACCGCATCCCTCACATCCCACAAGGTTCCGTCAACATCGAATATTATACTGTCGAACTTATTATAATTATAATCACCCATTATCTTCACCTTTTTCTTTTCACCTTTTTCTTTTCACCTTTTTATTTTCATCTATAACCATTCATAACCATGCAAAACTGCGTTCTGCGATTGCCTACATTCTGGCATATAAACAGTTTTATATGGCAGTGTGACCACATAGGCAATAGAAAAGCCTCATAGAGACGGTTCTGGGAATGTGGTTCTGAATAGTTACTCTTATTTTTGTTTTCGCTTATTATACCACATGGAAATTGGTATTACCATTACAGAAATGTTATTTTGAATTTTCCTTATAAACACATGCCGCTCCAAGCTAACTTTATTGCTCATGTAAGTTCTGCCTATTACATCATATTTGATATGCTTTGGGCAGACTTTTCAGTATGTTCAGTTGCTTTTTTTCTGTTTCTCTGCCCATATCATCGTATTTAACATGCTTTGGGCAGACTTTACTGCACGCTCAGGCGCTTCTCCTGTGATTTTCTCTGCCCACAGCATTATATTTGACATACTTTGGGCAGACTTTTCAGCACGCTCAGTCGCTTTTCCTGCGTTTTTCTCTGCCCACGTCATTATATTTAACATACTTTGGGCAGACTTTTCAGCACACTTAGGCGCTTCTCCTGTGATTTTCTCTGCCCACAGCATTATATTTGGCATGCTTTGGCAGACATTTTCGCACGCTTAGGCGCTTCTCCTGTGATTTTCTCTGCCCACAGCATTATATTTGACATGCTTTGGGCAGACTTTTCTGCACGCTCAGGCGCTTCTCCTGTGATTTTCTCTGCCCACCGCATTATATGTAACATGCCCTAGGCAGACATTTTAGCAGATATGGCAAAAATATACGCTTCCTCCCCCAGCTGTAAGCAATTAAAATTATTTTTTTAAAAATTAAGCTTTATTACTTTGCTGCTTTATCTTATAATGTAATTATTAAATTTAGGGAGGAAATATCATGCCAAAGCTTAAGGATATTGATAAGGTACTTATTATTGGTTCAGGACCTATTGTGATAGGTCAGGCCTGTGAGTTCGATTACTCGGGAACACAGGCGTGTAAAGCACTCAGAAAGCTAGGTTATAAGATTGTTCTTGTAAACTCTAACCCCGCAACAATCATGACCGACCCTGAGACTGCAGATGTCACCTACATTGAGCCTCTTAATGTTGAACGTCTTGAACAGATTATCGCCAAGGAACGCCCGGACGCGCTGCTTCCGAATCTCGGCGGTCAGTCAGGTCTTAATCTCTGCTCAGAATTATACAAGGCAGGGGTGCTTGACAAATATAATGTCAAGGTTATCGGTGTACAGGTGGATGCCATCGAACGCGGTGAGGACCGCATTGAGTTCAAAAAGACAATGAATTCCCTCGGCATTGAGATGGCACGAAGCGAGGTTGCCTACTCTGTTGATGAAGCACTCGCCATAGCAGACAGGCTCGGATACCCGGTTGTTCTTCGTCCGGCGTATACAATGGGCGGTGCAGGCGGCGGACTTGTATACAACAGGGAAGAGCTTCAGACCGTATGTGCAAGAGGTCTTCAGGCAAGTATAGTCGGCCAGGTTCTTGTGGAAGAGTCCATTCTCGGCTGGGAGGAGCTTGAGCTTGAGGTTGTACGCGACAGCGAAGGCAATATGATTACAGTATGCTTTATTGAGAACATTGATCCGCTCGGTGTGCATACAGGCGACTCCTTCTGCTGCGCCCCTATGCTCACAATATCCGAAGACTGCCAGAAGAGACTGCAGGAGCAGGCCTACAAGATTGTTGACAAGGTTCAGGTTATCGGCGGAACCAATGTACAGTTCGCACATGACCCTGTAACAGACAGAATAATAGTCATCGAAATTAACCCACGTACATCACGTTCTTCAGCACTTGCTTCCAAGGCAACCGGTTTCCCTATTGCGCTTGTCTCAGCAATGTTGGCGGCAGGTCTTACCCTGCACGATATACCTTGCGGAAAATACGGCACTCTTGATAAGTATGTCCCGGACGGCGACTATGTGGTTATCAAGTTCGCACGCTGGGCATTTGAAAAATTCAAGGGTGTTGAAGATAAGCTCGGAACACAGATGAGAGCTGTCGGCGAGGTCATGAGCATCGGTAAGAACTATAAGGAAGCCTTCCAGAAGGCAATCCGCAGCCTTGAAAACGGCAGATACGGTCTTGGACATGCCAAGAATTTTGACACGCTCTCCAAGGAAGAGTTATTGAAGAAGCTGGTTACACCTTCGAGCGAGCGTCACTTTATCATGTATGAGGCTCTCAGAAAAGGTGCAACGGTGGATGAGATATATGAGCTTACCAGGGTTAAGCATTATTTCATATCGCAGATGAAGGAATTGGTTGACGAGGAGGAGGAGCTTCTCAAGTTCAAGGGCTCACTTCCATCGGATGAGCTTCTCACCAAAGCAAAAAAGGATGGCTTCTCAGACAAATATCTTAGCCAGCTTCTTGATGTCTCCGAGGATGATGTGCGCAGCAGACGTACAAGCCTTGGCGTTAATGAAGCCTGGGAAGGTGTGCATGTATCAGGAACCGAGAACAGTGCCTACTACTACTCGACCTACAACGGCGAGGATAAGAACCCTGTTTCAAATAACAGGAAAGTCATGATTCTCGGCGGCGGTCCTAACAGAATAGGTCAAGGTATCGAATTTGATTACTGCTGTGTTCATGCCTCCCTTGCACTCAAAAAGCTGGGATTTGAGACAATTATTGTAAACTGTAATCCTGAGACGGTATCGACTGATTATGATACCTCGGACAAGCTCTACTTTGAGCCGCTTACACTTGAAGATGTGCTGAGCATATATAACAAGGAGAAGCCTCTCGGCGTAATCGCACAGTTCGGTGGTCAGACACCTCTCAATCTTGCGGCTTCGCTTGAGAAAAACGGTGTGAAGATTCTCGGAACCTCACCTGCCGTAATCGACCTTGCAGAGGACAGAGACCAGTTCCGCGCCATGATGGATAAGCTTGAAATTCCTATGCCTGAATCAGGCATGGCGACAACCGTGGATGAAGCCATCAGCATCGCCAACGGAATAGGCTACCCTGTCATGGTTCGTCCTTCATACGTTCTTGGCGGACGCGGAATGGAAGTGGTATATGATGACGAGAGCATGAGCGGCTATATGAAGGCTGCTGTCGGTGTAACACCTGACCGCCCTATCCTCATTGACCGTTTCCTCAATAACGCCCTCGAGTGTGAGTCCGATGCCATAAGCGATGGCACACACGCGTTCGTTCCTGCAGTAATGGAGCACATCGAGCTTGCCGGCGTACACTCAGGAGACTCAGCCTGCATCATTCCATCTGTACACATTTCAGAGGAAAATGTACGTCTTATCAAGGAATATACACGCAGAATTGCCGAGGAAATGCATGTAAAGGGTCTTATGAACATGCAGTATGCCATTGAAAAAGGAAAGGTATATGTGCTTGAGGCTAACCCAAGAGCTTCCCGTACAGTACCTCTTGTCTCAAAGGTCTGCGATATAAGAATGGTTCCTATCGCAACGGATATCATCACAAGCGAGCTAACAGGAAGACCATCTCCAATCCCGGCAATGAAGGAAAGACACATTCCATACTATGGTGTGAAGGAAGCTGCCTTCCCATTCAATATGTTCCCGGAGGTTGACCCTATACTCGGACCTGAGATGCGCTCTACAGGTGAGGTGCTCGGTCTTTCATCCCACTATGGTGAAGCCTTCTACAAGGCAGAGGAAGGTGTATCCTCCAAGCTTCCGCTTGAGGGAACAGTCCTCATCTCTGTTAACCGCAAGGATAAGGAGGAGGTTGTCGATGTCGCAGGAAGCTTCGTAAACGATGGCTTCAAGGTTCTCGCAACAGGCGGAACCTATGACCTTATCGCCGAGGCCGGTTTACCTGTCACAAAGATTAAAAAGCTCTACGAGGGTCGTCCTAACATACTCGATGCCATAACTAACGGCGAGATTGATTTGATAATCAACTCCCCTGTCGGCAAGGAAAGCGTACATGATGACAGCTACTTAAGAAAGGCAGCCATCAAGGCAAGAATACCTTACATGACAACCATGGCTGCGGCAAAGGCAACCGCTGAAGGAATAGCCTATGTTAAAAAGAACGGTTCGTCTGAGGTAAGGTCACTTCAGGAGTTCCACAGCCTTATCACGGATAAATAAAGCTTAAAATAACACCTAAATGCAGGCATAGTCAGACAGACAACAAAAAAAGGACAATATCATTCAAAAAAGATAATTTAATCTGAATGATATTGTCCTTTTAATATTCGGAAACCGCTACTTCCTCATGCTTTTCGGGTTCCAAGTTCAAAAGTCTAGTTGTATAAACACTAACAGCTTTTGGAACTTGTGTCCATGATATCTTCTTATTTTTATACCCTGTAATAGGAAACCAGAATTATATTTTCAAACCAGCAGTTACCAGTTACTGCTTATCTGTTTCCGATAGTCGCAATATCTATAGGAGTCATGTGCTGCTTGTCCTGAACCTCAAGGCTTGTGATGAGCGCATGAGCCGTATCAAGTGATGTGAGAACATTGACACCTGTCTCGATTGCATGACGGCGGATTAAGAAGCCGTCACCGCTGTGCTCAATACCGTTAGACGGGCTGTCTATTACAAGGTCGATCTTGTGCTCAAGAATGAGGTCGAGAAGTGTCGGTGCCTCCTGCTCAAGCTTGTTGACCTTGATTGCATTTACGCCTCTCTCGTTCAGATACTTGGCTGTTCCGAGAGTTGCATATATCTTGTAGCCGAGCTTCTCAAAGCGCTGTGCTATGTCAACAACATCCGGCTTATCCTCATCCTTGACGGTAATGATAATCTGCTTGTGCTTAGGAAGATTAACCCCGGCACCCTGGAATGCCTTGTAAAGAGCCTCATTGAACTGCTTAGCAATACCAAGACACTCACCTGTTGACTTCATCTCAGGTCCGAGGCTGATATCAGCGCCTCTGATTTTTTCAAATGAGAATACAGGCATCTTAATTGCGATATAATCTGCCTTAGCCTGAAGCCCCGGTGTGTAACCCATGCTCTTTATTGTGTGACCTGTTATGACGCGGGTTGCAAGCTTAACGATAGGAATTCCCGTAACCTTGCTGATATAAGGAACAGTTCTTGATGAACGAGGATTAACCTCGATTACATACACATCATCATGGCTTACGATAAACTGGATATTGATAAGTCCCTTTACATGAAGGGCTCTTGCAAGCTTACCTGTGTAATCCTCAAGCGTTGCGATAACCTTGTCGTTAAGGCTCTGTGCAGGATATACCGAAATAGAGTCTCCTGAGTGGATACCCGCTCTCTCGATATGCTCCATTATACCCGGAATAAGGATGTCCTCGCCATCACATACGGCATCGACCTCTATTTCCTTTCCGACAATATACTTATCTACAAGTACAGGATGCTCCTGAACCTGTCTGTTGATGATATTCATAAACTCAACCACATCATCATCCGATACCGCAATCTGCATTCCCTGTCCGCCAAGTACATAGGAAGGTCTTACAAGTACAGGATAACCAAGCTCATGAGCAGCATTTAATGCCTCATCAACGGTAAATACTGTGTGTCCCTTCGGTCTTGGAATAGCACACTTTTCAAGAATCTCGTCAAAAAGCTCTCTGTCCTCGGCAGCGTCAACGTCCTCGGCACTTGTTCCGAGAATAGGAACTCCCATCTCCATAAGGCTCTTGGTGAGCTTAATCGCCGTCTGTCCACCGAACTGGACTACAGCTCCGTCCGGCTTCTCCAGCTCAACGATATTCTCAACATCCTCCGGTGTGAGCGGCTCAAAGTAAAGCTTGTCCGCAATATCGAAGTCCGTACTTACCGTCTCAGGGTTGTTATTTACAATGATTGTCTCATAGCCTTCCTGCTTGAATGCCCATGTACTGTGAACCGAGCAGTAATCAAACTCAATACCCTGACCAATTCTGATAGGACCTGAACCAAGTACAAGAACCTTCTTATCAGGATGTGTCTTTATGACCTCATTCTCACTCTTAAAGCATGAATAATAGTAAGGTGTCGTCGCCTCGAACTCTGCCGCACAGGTATCAACCATCTTGAATGCCGCATGGATGCCATACTCATTTCTGAGTGCCTTGATATCTTTTGTGGTCTTTCCGGTAAGTTTTGCAATCACATTGTCAGGAAACTCAATTCTCTTAGCCTCTAAGAGAAGCTCCTTGGTAAGCGGCTGTGTCTTAAGGGCATTCTCCATCTCAACAAGAATTGCAATCTTATCTATAAACCATACATCAATCTTGGTGATATCATGGATTGTCTCGTAGGTAACTCCTCTTCTTATCGCCTCCGCAATAACGTAGATTCTTCTGTCATCTACTCTGTTTAACATCTCGATGATCTCTTCGTCTGAATATCCGGAATAATCCTCATTCATAAGGCAGTCCACATGCTGCTCAAGTGAACGTACAGCCTTCATGAGTGCTCCCTCGAAGTTCGTGCAGATGCTCATTACCTCACCGGTTGCCTTCATCTGTGTTGTGAGCTTTCTTGAAGCGTGGATAAATTTATCAAAAGGAAGTCTCGGAATCTTGACTACACAGTAGTCAAGTGCAGGCTCGAAGCTTGCATAGGTCTTTCCCGTGATGGCGTTCTTAATCTCATCAAGTGTATAGCCGAGTGCAATCTTTGCGGCAACCTTGGCGATAGGATAACCTGTTGCCTTGGATGCAAGTGCGGAAGAACGGCTTACTCTTGGATTAACCTCGATTACACAGTACTCAAAGCTTGTAGGGTGAAGTGCGAACTGAACATTACATCCGCCTGTAATCTGAAGTTCATTTATAATGTTGAGCGCAGATGAACGAAGCATCTGGTACTCTTTATCCGAAAGTGTCTGGCTAGGTGCGACAACGATACTGTCTCCGGTGTGTACTCCGACAGGGTCTAAGTTCTCCATGTTACATACCGTGATGCAGTTGCCGACGCTGTCACGCATAACCTCGTACTCGATTTCCTTCCAGCCTGCGATACATCTCTCTACAAGCACCTGACCTACTCTTGAAAGGCGTAGACCGTTAGAGAGAATCTCGACTAACTCCTCCTCATTCTTAGCGATACCGCCGCCGCTTCCTCCGAGTGTGTAAGCAGGACGAAGGACAACCGGATAACCGATTCTATTCGTAAATTCAATACCATCTTCAACATTCTCAACGACAAGTGAAGGTGCACAAGGCTCACCAATCTTCTCCATTGTAGTCTTGAATTCAAGTCTGTCCTCTGCCTTCTTGATTGTGAGTGCTGTTGTACCGATGAGCTTTACATTGTGCTCCTCAAGGAAGCCTGTCTCTGCAATCTCCATCGCAAGGTTAAGACCAGCCTGACCTCCGAGTGTAGGAAGAATGCTGTCCGGCTTCTCCTTTATGATAATCTGCTCAAGAGACTTGATTGTGAGAGGCTCGATATACACCTCATCAGCGATATCCTTATCTGTCATAATCGTAGCCGGGTTGGAGTTTACAAGTACTACCTCAATGCCCTCCTCCTTGAGAGAACGGCATGCCTGTGTTCCCGCATAATCAAACTCAGCGGCCTGCCCGATTACAATAGGGCCGGAACCGATAACCAATACTTTTTTAATATCCTTATTCTTAGGCATTATCTTACACCTCCCATCATCTCTATGAATCTGTCAAATAAGAACCCCGTATCAAGAGGACCTGCACATGCCTCCGGGTGGAACTGGACTGTATACACATTCTTCTTAATATATGAAAGTCCTTCGTTCGTACCGTCATTTACATTGCAGAAGCTCGGAACCGCAAGGTCAGCGGAAATCGTCTTTTCATCGACAACATATCCATGGTTCTGGCTGGAAATGTATACCTTTCCCGTCTTTAAATCCTTAACCGGATGATTTGCACCTCTGTGTCCGTACTTCATCTTATGTGTATCCGCTCCTGTCGCAAGTGCCATGAGCTGATGTCCGAGACAGATTGCAAAAATAGGAACTCCGGACTCATAGAGCTTACGGACCTCATCGATTATTGTTCCGCAGTCCTTCGGGTCTCCGGGACCATTTGAAAGCATAATTCCGTCAGGATTGTCGGCAAGTATCTCTTCCGCCGTGGTTCTCGCAGGATATACCGTAACCTTACAGCCTCTCTTATTAAGGCTCCTTGCAATATTTCTCTTAGCACCAAAATCCATAAGTGCAACCTTATAACCATCGCCATCAAGCACATACTTCTCGGCACAGGTGACCTTGTCGACAACATTTCCCGTGCGGTATTCCTTAATCTTAGGGATAATCTCATCAAGCTTATAATTTTCATTTGTGGTTATCATGCCGTTCATGGTACCCTTTTCACGGAGGATTTTAGTAAGAGCTCTGGTATCAATACCTGAAATACCGGGGATATCATTAACTTCAAGGAAATTCTGGATGGTATCTTCACTTCTGAAATTACTAGGGATTCTCGATAACTCCCTGACAATAAAACCGTCCGGCCATGGTCTCCCGGACTCCATATCTGCATGACATATTCCATAATTACCAATCAAAGGATATGTCATTACTACCGCCTGTCCGGCATAAGAAGGGTCAGTAAGCACCTCCAAATATCCGGTCATTGAGGTATTAAAAACTATCTCGCTGATGACTTCTCTCGCAGAACCGATACTGGTTCCCTCAAATACATTTCCGTCCTCAAGAATCAGAAAAGCTTTCATTATACCACCATTAATCCTTTCCATCTGTACTTTAAGCTGTTTCTAAACATGCCGATTACTCTGCATAAAAATTCAGTAATAATGTATATTTAACGCATTGCCTGTATAAAAATGCATTATTCCCTAAATTTTCTCAAAAAAAAAGACAGCTATACGGAGGTTATATCCTTACTGCCCGGATATCTCCTTGTGTCTTTTCCTCTAAGTTGACAAAAGTTTACCACAAAGTCATGCGCATTGCAAGCACAAATTTATTTTTCTTCGCCAGCTATAATCTCTTTTACATATTCCTCGTTCTTGTCGGTGAGCTTCGATATCTGTGCGGCTGTAAGACCGTTATTGTGCATATTTATAATAAGCTGTGCCTCACCTTTTGCCATACCCTTTTCTTCGATTCCCTCACTCAGATTACACATGATATTCACATCCCTTCTAAGCTTCTCCTCCACGGAAATATCATATTCATGTTCCATTATGCTCAGCTTCTCATCCGCCGTAAGTTCCGATGATAATAATGTTCCCAGCAAATGATGAAGCTCATACATCTCATTGTGCTCCGGAAGTGTTCCGGCAAGACCTATCATAATTATATTAAACAGGTCTAATCTACCCTTCCATTTACATGAACCTACTAAATCTTCCTTTGTAAGATGAATATGACCGATACTGTTCTCCTTCATATTCATACATATCCATATAGAGTACACCTGCTTAATATCATCATATTCCGAATTAACAAAATCCCGCTCCTTCTGCGAAGATATAAGACGACTTACATAGAAAACCGCCCTGTTTAAAATCCCATACCCGGCGGGCTCATCCTTTTGCGCTTCCACATTTATAATAATCTGTAAATGCTTCCGTTCCGAATCAGTAGTGGATGTTGGTGGTACTTTGGCATAGAATACAATGTCATATCTTACCATCCCCTCATTCACTTCGGCACTTTCCGTATTGATACCTACAATACGTTTCCCATTCTTAGTAAGATAAGTATTGGTTACGCCGGGTTCCACCGGTACCGTACTTATATATGGTGTCCCCTCAATATAATTCACTGCCTCCTTAGGGCTCATTCCCTTGAACACATCTACCGTATTAACCAGTATATATGCCAATATATCCTTCTGCCCTATAAGACGCTTAGCCCCTGCATCATACTGTGCTTTCACATCCGCCGTTCTTACCGAATTACTAAAATCTGTGTACAAAACTGCCTCCTTTTTGTTAAGACATTCTATCATCACAAAAAGGTATCCCCCAGGTTCATATTATCATATATAAAACAATCCGTCAATAAAAATATCCTCTTACTCCCCCCAATTAATTAACTTCATTCCGGCTTTAAATCACCGTCGCAGCTCAACAATATACTCCGCTGTCCCATCCTCAAATTCTCTACGACCTGTCAAATTAAATCCATTCTTATTGTAAAACGAAATCGCCCTCGTATTTTTCTCCAACGCCCACAGATGGTCAGCTCCCAATTCTCCTACCGCATATTGTATCATCTTATGACCTATCCGCTGACCTTGAAAGCATGTGTCCACATACAGCTTACAGATTTCAGTGTTATTTATCTGTATAAAAGCCTTTACAACTCCATCGTCATAGACATAAATATTTCCTAATATTTCCTCTTTTCCAAAATAATTGTCTATCAGCGGAACCACCTGCATCTCGCCAAAAGAATAGCTCTCATCATTAAATATGGGAAAATAATTAATTCTGTTATTGAACACATAAATCTCGGCAATCCTTGATAAATCGCCCGACTCGGCTTTTCTTATACTCATAAAGCCCTCCTGAAAGAATTAGTATCGCACATTTTCAAAGTATCGGCTTCCCGATATTCAAACTTTTTCTCCATTCCGGAGCTTCCCCATCTTCCGCCCAATACTCATCAATAGATTCTATTTTTGAATTCTCAAGCTTAAAAAATGATGTGACGTGAAGAGACCAGCTTCTGTCCTTCGGATACACATGAGCTACCGTGACAATCATGTCTCCGG
>OAUU01001005.1_pt1 | contig 12398 bp, 6 predicted proteins | sample 1501381 | NCBI WGS metagenome assembly OAUU01 (sample SAMEA2580057, study PRJEB22360) | human gut metagenome | reverse complement strand
CCCGCTGCTTTTTCATCCCCAATACGTAAATATTCCAAAAAAAGAACCGGGCATCCACATCGCCCGGTTCTTCCATTGATCATCCTTCAAAATGATCCGTTATTTATTTTTTCTTCTTTCTCTTAACTCCATAAGCTGCACCACCGCCAACAATGATCGCTGCTGCAAGGATTCCAACCCATACGCCGATCGGTGTATCATCGCCGGTCTTTACAGAACGTCTTGCTGTACCGCTGGTATCGTTCGGAGCAGTTCCGCCCGCTGTACCATTATTCGGGATCGGAGTGATCCGATCATTTCCACCATGATTTGCTCCAGGTGTAGCAGTCGGAATCGGTGTCGGCTCGGAAGAAAGACTGTTGGTGATCTCCTTTGTTACAGTATATCGGTTATCATTATTCAGTGTAACCTCACCCTGACCGGTAACTGTATACTTAAAGGTATCATCATCAACCGGATTTCCATCCTTATCCGTCTCCAGAACAGTATACGTAACACTGTTGATCTCCTGATCCTTTGGAAGATCCAACATTACCTGAACACTATCATTCTGTTTCAGAGTCACTACCTTCTCAAGCGTCAGCTCACCGTTACTCTCAGTGGAGAACACACCTGCATAGAACGTATCATCCACAGTAGAAGCAACACCATCGATCATCACATTCTTCTTAATGTTGATAAATCCGTTACGGCTGAATATATCGGAAATCTTTGTATAATAGTTATTTACATAAGCCGCTGCCTCAGTAGCACCACTATCTCCACCGATCACAACCTGATTGGACTTCTCTTCACTCTCACCATTCGGCTTCGTTACATTGTAGTAGTAAAGATTCTCATCATCCACCTTGATTTTCGTATTCTGCTGAAGAGGCGTTCCATCCTCATCCAGCTCAAATACATAATAGGTGCCATCCGGAACATCCGTCCATGTAGCTGTACCACTGGAAGCATTCTGGATATGGATTTTCTGCATTTCTCCGTAACGGGCCTCTCCATCCGGATCAAGGTAAAGCCCAACATTATAAGTTACATCCTCCTTCGTTTCCAGAGGAATCACATTGTCATTCTCATCAACATTATAGATCCTCTTCGTAACCTGGATCTGTGTATGCTTCTGCGGATTACTTACAGACTTCGGATAAGCCTGTACATCGTACATCCAGCCCTGCTCCTGATCTGCAAAAGGAACGGAGATCAGCATCGGTGAAACCATAACACTGCTGTTTCCATCTGTCTGCACCACCAGGTACATACCCTCAGCCAGATCAGCGAAAGTCATATTTCCCTCTGCATCAGAGGACTTGGACATCCCCCACACATCCACGCTTCCGCTGACGATCATAGCCGCCAGCTTCTCTGCCGCTTCATACCAGCCATCAGCCGTCGTGATGGAATCAAAATCGATTGCTGCGGCAGCCAGTGCCTCATCCAACACGAAATGCACATTGCCATCAAAATTCACACTGCCAACCTTGTAGATCGTCAGCCCTACATCCGGCAGCGGAGTCTGGTTTCCCTCCTCATCCGCCTGCTGAACCGTCAACGTCAGATTACCTGTTTTTCCAGCTACATAATCCCCGGCGAAAACCGGCTGCAAAACACTCGTGACCAGCATAGCCGTCAGCATCAGAACAGCCAGAAGGCTCCGGAATATTTTCCCTTGCTTTCTTCTATTTTTCATCGCTCTCTGCCTCCTCTTTCCTTTCTGAAAGCTGCTTCTTTTTCCGTTTTTTGTCCCTATGACGGACGATCAGATAAATCAGCAGGATCAGAACAACAAGCACTGCAGCGCCGCCGGCCAGAACCCTCTTCGGATCCACAACAGCAAGCTTCTGCGGTATCGTTTCGTCATTCTTTGTATCTTCCACCACATATTTCGTCCGCACTCCCCGGACAAGAAGCCTGTGGGTGTTAACTCCATAAGGGGTACACGTGATCAAAGTCACATGATCTTCACCCTCGATAATATCCAGGTCACTGGTCTCATCCGGAAGCACCGTCTTGATCTGATCCACCTTGTAGGCCAGATGCTTGCCAAGAATGTGCAGGATAAAAATATCTCCCTTTTCCATCTGATCCAGATCTGTAAAAAGCTTTGCGTTAGGAAGACCTCGATGCGCCGCCAGAACCGCATGGGTGCTCTTGCCTCCGATCGGAAGGCTGGTACCCTCCACATGACCGACACCCTTTTCCAGGACCGTTTTGCTCAGTCCATGATAGATCGCCAGTCTGGCTTTGATCTTCGGGATCTCGATACTCCCCATCAGACCATCACCGTTCGGATCCAGAACCCTGTCATAAGGATGACTCAGCTCATAAGTATCCTCTTCCTCAAAAGCATCTACAATGGCATTCACCGGATGCTCGGCATTATACTCCTTCGCCTCTTTCCACAGCCTGTCATAGTCGTTGTCCGAAAGCTCCGTTACCGCTTCCTCGTACTTACTGACCAGCTGGGCATTTCGATACTGGTTCCACATATCACTGATCGTAGGATAAAGGAACACACCCGCCCCTGCCAGAAACACCAGGGCAATAATGATGTTCAGGACAACATTACTCTTTTTCTTTTTTTTCTTTTTAGCCATAAACTATTTCCTGCGTCGTTTTTTGTTCTGAACAGAATTGATACCGGCAACCAGGATCACCGCGATCACAATTCCGATCACAACACAGAGAGCAAGCATCGGAAGCGTCGGATTGGTGATTCCGGTAACCTTCTTCTCTGCTTTCTGAACCGCCTTCGCAGCCTTCATCGGAACTCTGTGTCCCCTCACCAGAAGTCTGTGCGTATTCACCGCATAAGGCGTACACGTAACCAGCGTTACATAATCATCCCCATCCGTGATACCCAGAGACTCTGTCTGCTCCGGAAGAACGGTAAGAATCTGATCCACCTCGTAAGCAAGAGTCTTACCCAGCACATGCAGGTAAAAAACATCTCCCTCTTCCACAAGATTCAGATCTGTAAAAAGTTTCGCACTTGGAAGTCCTCTGTGTGCCGACAAAATACAATGGGTACTCTTGCCGCCAACCGGAAGACTGCTGCCGAACAAATGACCGGCACCCTTCTCCAGAGTCTCATCTGTCGTGTAATGATAGATTGGAATGCTCACATCGATCACAGGAATCTCCACATACCCCATCATTCCATCACCATTCAGGTTCAGAAGAGACTCATATGTACTGTCCGTCTGGCCATCCCTCACGGAAAAAGCATCCGGCACACTTTCCTGCTTGATCTGTTCGTTATACTCCTGAGCTGCCTTCCACATACTGTCAATCTTCTCCGAATTATCATCCGAAGAAACACTGCTGCTATAATTACTGATCAGCAGGCTGTCCCTGTACCGGTTCCAGGCATCACTGACCATTGGATACAGCAGTATGGACAACCCTATCAGAAACAGCAAACCAAGTCCAATATAATTTTTCTTCTTATTCTTTCTCATAGGTTTCTCCATACTGTTGTATTTACCACTCCCGGCCCCCGAAAGGGCCGGGCGGTAAAAGATTTACTACTTTGTTTTAATACTTGCTTTGTCGTTGCTTATAAATAATTTTTGAATTGAATCGATCCGGCAATCAAATGATTACTCCTCAGATCCTTTTCTGCGGCTGATGAAGAAAGCACCAGCAGCGCCAGCCATAACTACAACACCGATGATAGTGAAGAGGTATGTTCCCATGCCACCTGTGGATGGAAGAGCGGAAAGTTTGGTATCTGTCATGCTTGTTTCAGCTGTAAGAACTTTATTTACTTTACCATCTGCTCCTTTAACTTTATCTGTAACTTCTAATGTTGCATCAACCGGAGTCTGATTTACAGAATATCCTTCCGGAGCTGTAATCTCTTTGAAGTGATATGTTCCAACATCAAGACCCTTTACTTTTACTTTACCGTCTGCGTTAGTGAAAACTTCTGTTACATCACCAGCTGGATCGTATTTGTATACGCCCGTGCCCTCGCCAAGTTTTGTAAATTTTAAAGCAGATTCTCCGTCATCTTTTCTTACTTCAAAACCGGCATTTGGAAGTGTTACACCAGCTTCACCAGTTTTTGTTAATGTGATGTTACCCTGATAAACTTTTTTTGTTTTACTTCCGAACTCTGCATCACCCTGATGTCCTGCTGTTGCTGTGTTCGTGATAGCGTCATTTTCAGATGTTACTTTTACCTTGTAAGTAATTACTACTAGTTTTCCAGCATTGCTGTTTGCATCGTTAATCATTTTAGATAAATCAACGCTGAATTCTTCTTTTTCTGTACCCCAAGTAATCGGATATAATTTAGCATTAGTTCCATCCACATCATTAGTAACATCTACTCCACCAAGAGCAATGGTTACCTTCTCAGTCTTAATATACTCAGCACCTGTTAATTCATCTTTTACCCAGAATGTTTTATCTGTATCTGTTGGTGCAATAAATGGAACGTTTGTCTTTACTGTGTAAGTAAGAGTATCACCATTCGCAACTACATTATCCTTATTATCATCACCTTCCGTAACTTCTTTCCCTACGTTGATTGGTGTTTTCTTCGCCTGAATCGCTTTTGGATCTACTAATGATGGATATTCATATTCTTTTTCCCCAATAATAACTTTACCAAATCCAACATAAGCACTCATGAGGTTATAAGTAAAACCTTCTTCTGTTGCTTTAACCAAATAAACACCAGCTGCGGTTACAGTCACACCAGCTGCGGTTACAGTCGTCTGCGAATTTTCCATATCTGTAAAATTCGCAAAAGTCACCTTATTTGCTGCTTTTGCCTGTGCTAAACCTAATTTACTCGCATCTACATTTCCTGCTGTCATTGCTTCAATAACAGCCTGAGCATCAGTCAACCCAAACGCAGTCTTATACGCTTCAGCAACATTATCATCTACAAAATTCCAACCGGTTCTTGTTTTCTGATCAGCTTTAATTACCTGCGCGTACTCTAATTTTGCACCCTCCGCACCTGTTACTGTAATTGTTGCCGTATTTTTTGTCTCTGCAAATACCGCTGTGCACATAGACAGCACCATAATCGCTGCCATTAATAATGCACTCACTTTCTTAAATAAATTCTTCATAAGGTTATCTCCTTTCCTTTTTTGCATTTTTCTTCTTCGCCCTTCATCGGCCATTTACAATTAATGTGTTACGATCTCTTTGCTTCTTCCTCCCTTCGTTTATTGTTTATAAACAACAGGAGTGCAGTTGCAAGAATCGCTACACCACTGATTGTAAATCCATAGGTTCCCGGTCCACCGGATTCTGGTAAGGAATATACCTTTGCGTTTTCAAGCATATATCTCCCTTCAGAATTCTTTGCTATTGCTGTTTCTCCGTCATTCTTTGTAACTGTAACTTCTCCGTTATTGTCAATGACGATTTTCCAAGGCTCAGTTACTAACGAATAGCCTGTAGCTGCATTTGTCTCCTTTAACAGATAATTACCTGGAAGCAATTTTTCAAATCCAAATGTTCCACCATCTTTAGATGTCACATCTTTGACTTTTTCAACTTCAATCCAGCTTTCATTCGCTTTATAAAGTGTAAAACTTGCTCCCTTAATCGTTATATTATGATCTGCCGCATCAACTTTTACAAAACCTACATCAGCCACAGTTTCTTTATTGGTATAATCAACTTTACCAACACATCCTGGACCTGCATAATTTGCATAATAATCATTTTCTTTTTTCAAGTCTTCTGCTTTTAATGCTTCTAATGCATTTTTGTGCTCTGTTGTGTTGTCTGTACCAATTGAAAATGTGATATCGTTACCTTCTTCAGATTTACAATTTGTTACTTCTGAATCACTCGTTGCACTTACTAACTGATAACCATCCTTACTTACTTCCTCAACAGTATATTCACCACGCGCTAGACCAGCAATAATAACTGTTGTAGATTCATCATTTCCAACTGTAAATTTAGCATCTTTCTCGTTTTTAGATACTTTAGCATCTACAGTCTTTATAAGCTCATTTTTTTCGTTATAAACGTTAAAAGTAAATGTTCCATCTTTCTTTGCAACGTCTTCAAGCTTCTTAGTAATCTGAATCTGACCCTTGATAATATGGATTGTATAAACTCCATATTTTTTATTTGGATACTTCTTAGTGTCGCTATTTATAGCGGTTACTATGTGGGTCTTTCCACCAGCAATATGCCCATCTGTATTTGCTGTACTACCTGGCTTTTTGTCAACTGTCTCTGTCGGTTCACCAGCATTATACGTTACTTTTAGATAATATCTAGTAGGATCTTCTGTTGGTTTATCCTCTGCCATACTCTTTAAATTAGTAAGTTTATCAGTTCCAAATTTTTCATCTTTCGCCCAACTACAAGTAAGATCTTCTATAGTTACCGGTACTGACTCCAGTTTTTCAGTCTTTTCATTATAGACATAGTTTTTGCTTTTCTGCAAAATAGAACTCAACATAGAATCTGGTAAATCAGCTGTCGGTGTTGGATCTCCTAAGAAAATAACCTTCTCAAGATTATCCACTGTCAAATCTGCTTTTACATTAACTGTTGGCTGAGGTAAAATTGCATCTCCATACCCTGTAGAAATCATGGAATCCGGCGCTACGTTGGTTGGAACATTGTTGCCACCGATGTAATCCTCTTTGGCTTTTACTTTAATAGATTTACTCCAACAAGCATCTCCGGCTTCATTTTCCTTTTTATTAGGAATTCTCTGTCCTTCCCATTTAATACACTGATTTCCCTTAGCATCAAGATAAACTGTTCCGTCATTAACTTGGACTGTTTTTCCATCCTTTAACTGATCCGCTGTGATAGCATTTCCCTCTTCGTCAAGAATTACAAATCTCGGATCAATTACATCTGTAATAGTAGCATTCTGAATAGCAGTATCCTCAGTAACTGTATGTTGGATTTTCTCAAAAATTTTAGCAAGCGCATCTGCATTATCCGCATTAAATGCACAACCTTCAGATGCAATTCCTGGATACTTTGTCGAATCCTTTTCATCACCTGCTAAAAACTTCTTAGCGTCATCATCTAATGCAAATCCTATCGTAAATATCTTTATACTTTTTTGTTTTAATTGCTCAGCATATTTTTCTGCTTTTTTTTGCTCTGTATCACTCCATTTATTATTATAATTATCTGCTGTTGGTCGTCCATCTGTAAATAAAATTACATATTTAAGGTTCTGGTCACTTACCTTTGTTAAAAATGTATACGCTTCACTTAATGCTGTAGAAGGAGATGTTCCGCCATCTGCTTTCAATTTACTAACGGTTTGAAGTAAATCTGTTTCAGCATTCTCAACATTTTCACTTAAATCTTTCGAAGTAGTTACACTTGTATTAAATGCTGCCAATCCAATTTTACTTTTAGGTGAACTTACAGCGGTATCTTTTATAAATTTATTTACTACCTCTTTTAAAGCTGTCATTCTTGACGGGCAAGTATACACCTCTCCATAACTCGAAGGTGTTTGCCAACCACTATAACTAGAATAATATTTCCACTCCCCCCCTATATTAACTAAAGGGTAATGATAATAAGAATAATAATAAACTTTATTCACATCTAACTCTAAAGGTTTATATTTTCCTTTATGCGTATAAACAGCGTCTATATTCTTATTAGTTTGCACCCAATCCATAGAGCCAGAAACATCTAATGCCATTACTACATCCGCAACTCCACCTGTTGTTTCTACGCTAGAACTTGTTGTTTTGGACGATGCTGTAATATTGATATTATACGTTCTTTCATCCCATTCATCTACCGTAACGGTTTTATTATATTCCATATTGGAATCAATAAATTCTTGTTTAGTCTGGTTAACAATCTGGTTATTCTCAACTGAATTTTCGGAACTGTCCTTCAAAGTAACTGAAACTTCCGTACTACTTTTTTTCTTTACCTCTACAGTCCATGTTTCCGTAGATTTTACATAACCATCTGGAGCCTGTGTTTCTTTTAAATAGTAAGTTCCTTCTCTTAATTTACTACGGAAAATTACTTTACCATCCACATTACCAACTGTTGTAGATACTGCATCTTCAATTTTATTTGTACAATCAGAATCTCCGTAAAGTGTAAATTGAGCTCCGTTCAATCCTTGATCTTTATTAGAATTTACTTTCTGTAATTCTAATGTTCCAAGTGGATCTTTTGTAACCTGTGAAATAGTTGCATTTGGAAGCGTAAACTCCATCTCACAATTGGAAGCGACAGCTCCTCTTTCCATATAAAGAACTGTTAATGTATGCTCAGCTTTTTTATCTGCATCTGTTAAATCTGCTTTGTCCTTACCATTTAATAATTTCTCCCACAAATCTACTTCACCAGTAACTGCACTATGAATTCCACCCAGGTCAATAACTACTTTATTTCCGTCCAAAACAACCCATAAGTCGTCATCACCGGTAAATTTATACTTAAGATTTCCAATATAATCTCCAAGCGTAAACTTAATATCATAACGCAATCCAAAGAAATAGTTATGGTTTTTATCACCACCATTACTACTTTCCATACCATCTTCTACATTACTATTGGCTTGATATCCAACAGAATCCAGTGGGAAGAAATTAGCACCAGCGTTTGCAGCCCATTCTCCCTTTCCATCATAAACAGTTGATAACTTATACGTATCTCCAGTTCTACTAAAATTAAGTTTATAATTCTTATATACTTTTCTAAGATATACTGTATTGTTATCTTTATCTTTTACAGATAAATCTTCCTGTTTAAAAAATCCTGGGTCTGCATACTTAAATGTAACGTTCGTTCCGTCAACATTATTTAATAATCCCTTTACTGTTTCTGTTCCATCCTTCTTTCCCCAGAATCCAGTCCAGCTATTTGGATATTGATTCTGATCATCCTGCCACACTTGGGTATACTCATCATAATTATATGAATATTCTTTATTAATGCCAGATCCACCTACTGTTAACTTTTGACTATTCTTATTCTCATAATTTTTCGGATTATTTATAGAAGTCCTGTCCTTGTCACCATTTCCAGTTCTTACCTTAACCGTATAATCAAAGAATATCGGGTCTCCAGTTGTTGTTCCCGTTGTAGCTTCATAATAAGCTGTAACTGTAGCACTCTCAGCCAGGTCTATAGACCTCTCAACATCTGTATCATCTGAATTATACGTTGTGGAACTACTTCCGGACGTTGGGGCAACAACTACTCTTTTAACCTTCCAGTTAGCAAGCTCTTTTAATTTAAGTTTGTTTCCAACTTCAAGCTTTTTGACATCTGGTGCATAAATCTCATTTCCACTTTCGTCACAATATTTAACCTTAACATTGATGGCATTATTTCCCTTCTGGACAATTACATAAGTAGAAAAATGCGTAGTCTCGAACTCAACATCACCATTCTTGGCAACGCTGCCATCCATATTTTCAACGTTATCATTCTCGTCTACGTGATATACATCCGCATCCTTGATCTTCTTCTCATCATTCAGAGATACAGATACCTTCACTGAAGCACCTGGCTGAACCTCTTCGCCGTCTACCAGGAATTTGATATCGTAGGCGTGGATCTTCTCGATGGCTTTCTTTTCTTTGATTGCTTCTTCTGTGATCTGATCTTCGGCTTCCTGGCTGAGCTCTACCGGTGTTACGGAAAGCTCTGCGTTATCCGGAAGGTCTGCCGGATCGGTAAGAGTAACCTTGACATTGACCTCGTCACTCTTGTAATCATATCTGGTGATCTCCGGCTGAATTTCTTCTTCCTGAACATCCTCAGGCTCTTCTGCCTCATCACTGCTGTCAACAACCTGTGCCATATCACTTCTTATGTAAGCCTCGGTTCCTTCCCAGGAAACCTTGTACCAGGTTGCTCCGTCCTCTGCTGTTACGGTATCCAGAAGTGTGAGCTGTGTTCCTGCGTTTACAGTTGCCAGAACCTCTGCCTCGACAGATGGACTGACACGAAGATTCGTATCGTCTCCCAGAACCTCGATCAGGCTTGTCTCACCATTCTCATCTGCTGCCGGAACCTCCTCCGGGCTCGCAATATCCTCTGCCGGTTCTTCCACCACATCCGGATCCTCTGCCGGCGCTTCGGTAGGTTCAGCATCCGGATTCTCCGCCGGAGCCTCAGAAGGCTCTGCATCAGGAGTTACCTCCGGATTCTCTGCTGCCGGTGTCTCAGCTGCATCCTGCTCAGGCTCGTCCGAAATATCCATTCCGTCCGTAAGCTCCTCTGATGCGATAGACACCTCGTCCTCATTACCGGAAACAGCTTCCGCCTCGACATCTGCTGTCTCAGGAGAATCCCACATAACGGCAAAAACAGCTGCGTTGCCAGTCTCAACCTGAAGTGTCTGGATCTGTTTGCCCTCGTTGACATTCAGAACCTTCAGATCCTCGTTGGCCTGTAAGGTGTTAACATCAGTATCACCGGTACTGCTGTTATAATGAAGCTTCTCAACGGTTACACTCGTGTTGGCTGCATCGGTAAGCTCCGGTGCTGCCGGTGTCTTGTACTCAAAAGTTACTCTGACTCTGCCGTTCGGCTCGACTCTGTTTCCGTCGCCATCAGCAAAATACACATCATACGCAAAAAAACCTCTCAGGCTGCTGCCCTTGTCTGTAGCTGCTGCTGAAAGCTTCTGAGAAACTGTATCATAAGATACGGATGAATTCTCGTTTACGCCGTCAGCCTTCAATGCTGTATTCTGCGGAAGAGCTCCGTCCTCCAGTGCCTCTGCTGTTACTTTAACAGAATCATTTTCATATGTAAGCGTCGATTGCTGCGCCTGTTCCGTTTCCTCCTGGTCAGCGCTGCTTACATCCGGTGTCGATTCTTCGGCCGCTGGTTCAGATGTAAATTCGCCATCTGTAAATATATCCTCCGTTCCATCTCCGAACGCCTCACTCGCGGAGATCGTATATGCACTCGGCATACAGGATACCATCAACGCCAAAGCCACCATAAATGCCAGGAGTTTTCTGATCTTATTATTCCTTAATTTTTTCATACCTTTCCCGCTTTCCTATGTGTGCATTAACGTGTACTGTATTTCTTATTACTTTACTTCTGTTTATATTCCTTTCTCTTAAAAAAGCTTCATGTTTTTAGCCGGTGAGTAAACAGGTTACACCTTTTCAATATTTTACCCTTATGTGATTGTAGTGTCAATATACCAGGCATTTTTGGTAAGGATATTGACATTATCAGATGCTATCGAAAATCAGTCTTCAACTCCTCCTTCTTAACTTACTCGTTTACTGGTTCTTTTCGTCTGATTTCTCCGATAAAATCTGACTATTCGTGATATTTATTATACAACACTACCAGTTGTTTTGTAAGGCCCGTTTTTTCAAAAAAAAGTGCCTCTGTCACTATTTTAACATGAATTTCTTCAGCTCATCCCGCTTCTTGACATTCAGCTTGCAAAAGATATCCGTAAGGTAATGCTTGACAGTATTAATGGAAATCCCCAGATGCTCTCCGATCTCCTTATTGGTCCATCCCCCACTTGCCAGCATGGCAATAGAAAACTCCATCGTCGACAGCTCCCCCGTAACCTTTCTCCGGTTTTCCGGATTATGAAGCGCCATCCAGCCCCTGCTGAAAGAAATCACACCCTCCGTGATCCGCTGATACGCCTCCGGATCCCGGTTCCGGATACAAGCCTCGATCAGCCCCCGCAAAAGCCCATGATGCTCAATAAAAGGCTCCAGAAACCCATCCATCTTCGCCAGCTCCGGAGCATCTCCTCCTGTGCCTCCTGCTTATGCTTTCGGTTGATCGCACACACCGCCATCATACAGTGGATATACGTCATACTGATCGGATACGACCTATCCGCCATAAACAAAGCAGCCTTCCCCATCCCATAAGCACTCCATATCTCCCCGTTAAGATAAGTATGGTGCGCCATCACATACGTGGCAAAAAGCCTCAGCCCCTCAGGAAGCATCCTGCTGTACTCCCCAAAAGCAGGCATCCCATCCGTAGGCAGATGAAGCAAAACCGCCCCCACATACCCCGCCAGAAGACAGGACGCATAAACATCCTTAGGAACCTTCTTCTTCATAGCAATCTTCACACAGGACTGGATCCCCTCCATCCCCCGCTTAGCCGCCGCCACATTCCCCAGCGTCAGATTAGAATACCCATACAAAATACACGCCGAAAGCTTCAGCTCAATAACCCTGCTGGACAGATACCCCCTCGTGATCTCACAACACTCCTCCGCCTGCCCCGTAAAATAAAAAAGCTCAGCCCGCGCAATATTCCTCAAATCCACATCCACAAACCCCTCAACAACCTCCCGAGCCCTCCCAGGCTCAAAAGACGAATTCAAAAGCGGCAAAACCACATAATCACACATACAACCCACTCTCCTCCAAAATCCAGGCAGCCCCCAAAAGACCACCCTC
>OAUU01001002.1_pt1 | contig 12443 bp, 14 predicted proteins | sample 1501381 | NCBI WGS metagenome assembly OAUU01 (sample SAMEA2580057, study PRJEB22360) | human gut metagenome | reverse complement strand
CAAATCCGAAAATTAATATATCAAAAACTACGACCAATGGATTTCAAGATAATCCCAATGATGCTGTACAGGAAAAGGTAGATGCAATAGTAAAGGTTTTTAATCTCCTTTTAGAAGACCCAGACAGTTTCGATGAAAAAATAGCCTTTAATGCATTGCATAAGTATATCGAAAAATATGAACGTATTTTGTATTCACCACTTAGTAATATCATTTACAATGTGAATAACAATAAGGATTCAGAAGTTATAATGGGTAATATTTCAACAAACATGGATAAGCTTGTTGCATATACGGTAAGTTCTGAATTTACAACAAGACGTAATCAGACTAAAAAGCCCGAATCTATTAAGTTGCTTCAAGACACGAAAAAAGCAATCCTCAAGATATGGGATCACATAAATCTTGCGCAGCAGCAATATTCTGTTTTAAAGCAATCAGATGAGGAATATCAGCAAAAATTTAATGGACTTATTTCGTCCTACAAAGAGGACATGACTAAAGACATGAGCAATCAGTTGCTAACTATGGTTAGTATTTTTACCGCATTAGCATTTCTTGTTTTTGGGGGAATAAGTTCGTTAGATAATATTTTCTCGGCTCATGGTATACCTATGCTGAAACTTATGTGTATAGGAACTGTGTGGGGATTGTGCATATTAAATCTTATTTTTGTATTTTTGTTTTGCGTAGGAAAAATGACGAAGCTTAATTTTAAGTCTACGGATGATCCTAATGCGAGTATTTTTCAAAAATATCCTGTTGTATGGTGGACTGATTTGATATTAGTGGCGTTGCTGATAATTTGCTTATGGGCATATTACATTCGTAAGCAAGGTATTGATAGTTGGATTAGTGGCATCTATTCAGGAAATCCTATGTGGTTCATGATTGGTGGAACAATATTAATTCTGTTGATTATCATAGTTGCATGTGTGTGGTTGACAAAGAAAACAAAAAAATAAATTGTTATATGGTGATTCATTCTTCAGGAATCACCATTTTTTATGTAACAAAGTAGGTGATTAGCAAGATGAAGACATGGAAACTGATCATGCTGATGCTCTGTTGCAGCATGATCGGTGTATGCGGGAAGTACCTTTACGATTACTTTGCTCAGTCTTCGGAAAACAAAGACGCCTATGCAGACATCATAGACATTGGCTTCTCGAACAGCACAGATATTCAGGATAAGGATGATCCCGAAGATGAAACAGAGAAAGAAACAGAGACCAGTGATTTTGATTATGATTCCTTACTGGCCATCAATAGTGACTGTGTTGGTTGGATCCGTATCGATGGAACAGATATAGATTATCCGGTTGTGCAGGCGGCAGATAATAGTTTTTATCTTCACCACAATTTCAATCAGGAGTCAGCAATCTGTGGAGCGATTTTCATGGATTACCGCAATGACATTGATCTGGCCAGAGAGCATCTGATCCTTTACGGACATCAGATGAAGGACGGATCTATGTTTAAGCAACTGAATGGATACAAGGATAAGGACTTCTATAAGGAGCATCCGGAAATAACCTTGTACCTTCGTAATCAGAAATACAGCTACGATGTGGTGGCGGTCTATGTGTCCAATATTGCAAGGAGTGGAGGCTATTACAATTACCTTCACGGAAATACCAGAGAAGAACAAATTGAATATTTACAGAATAAGATGGCAGCTTATCAGCTCTATGACACAGGATTTACTGTGACACAGGATGATGAGCTGCTTTCTTTATCTACCTGCGAGTATTCCAGTACCAATGGACGACTGATCGTCCTGGCGAAAAGAAGGTGTAAGGATGGAAAAAAGAGAGTACAGGAATAACGAAAAACCGACGCTTTCCAACGTGATTCGACAGAATCTGCAGGAGATAAAGGATCAGGAATTCATTATTCAGATTTCCCTTAGAAAAGAGGTGACTACGGTTGAACGAGAAGTACGGACTTGATCAGATTTCCGTTCGTATGATCCTGGAGGCTCCGCTTTATAGTGATGAGGAGATTCAAAATCCGCAGGATGCTATCCGCATTCTGGGTGATGCATTCAAAGATTATGACAGGGAAGTGGTCGGTGTGGTACATCTTCGAAGCGATAATGTACCGATCAATATGACAATCGTAAGTATGGGCTGCCTTAATCAATCCATCGTTCATCCAAGGGAAATGTTGAAGGCGGCCTTTTTGTCGAATGCCGCCGCGATCATGATGTTTCACAATCATCCAAGTGGCAGTCTGGAGCCATCCAGAGAGGATATCGCAATCACTAATCGCATGCAGCAGCTCTGCACGATGGCAGGCATTCCCGTGGTGGATCATATCATCCTGGGACAGAACAATTTCTATTATTCCTTCCGGGAAAAGGGTGTCCTTCCTATGGATGACATCCATTATTCCACGGATCTTTCCGATGTGGATCTGAAGGTGGCCGAAAAAGAAGCAGAGAAATACGGATATAAGAAAATGGAAACTGCAAAGCCGAAGAAGTCCATCAAGGTTTCTTTGGCAGAGAAAAAGAAACTGACGCAGGAAAATGTTCGCAAGACGTCAGGTATCAATAAATCAAAAGCACCGGAATTATAGCCGGTCGGAAAGGAGAACATATAATGGCAAATAGATATACATTAACCAATGAACAGCGCCAGCAGCAGGTTCAGGATCTGACGCAGCAGTTGGAAGATGGCGTGAAATCCGTCTTTGAATCGGAAAAATATGCCCAGTACCTGAAGGTGATGTCGCACTTTACTCATTATTCGGTGAATAACACCATCCTCATTGCCATGCAGACCGGCGGTCAGGCTTCCATGGTTGCCGGTTATACTGCCTGGCAGAAGAACTTTGGACGTCAGGTAAACCGTGGTGAAAAGGCAATCAAGATATTTGCACCGATGACCTATAAGAGAAAGAAGGAAGTGGACATGATCGATCAGGCAACCGGTCAGCCCCTTCGCAATCCGGACGGATCTGTTCGCAAGGAAATCATTGAGGTAACAGTACCGTCGTTTCGAGTAACAAATGTATTTGATATTTCGCAGACCAGTGGTCCGCCTCTTCCTACTCTGGTGGATGAACTAGACGGCAATGTGGAAAGATACCAGGATTTCGTGCAGGCTATCCGGAACATTTCCCCGGTACCAGTGGGATTTGAGGAGATGGAAGGAAAGGATGGTTACTATCATCAGGTAGAGAAGCGTATCGCAATCAATGAAGATATGAGTGAGACGCAGACTATGGCTGCCATGATCCATGAGCTGGCCCATGCCAAGCTTCATGCACTGGATCCCAATAACTTGAAAGAATCTGCAAAAGCCAGAGGAAAAGATCAGAGAACCATGGAGGTTGAAGCTGAAAGTATTGCTGCCGTAGTCAGTTCTTACTTTGGTATTGACACCAGTGCCAACAGCTGGGGCTACGTGGCATCTTGGTCCAGAAATAAAGAACTTCCTGAGCTTACAGCATCCCTTCAGGTGATCAAAGATACAGCAGGTGAGATCATCACTGGCATCAGTGAAGAGATGGAGGAAATGCGCTTCACCTATATGGACAAAGCAGATGCGCTTGAAGCAATTGCCCTGGGGCAGACGGTATATACATCCGTCAGCAAAGGAAGATTTGAAGAAGTTACCGCGGATCAGGTTATGGAAATGCCGGATGATTCCTGGCTTCGAATGCCGAAGGATCAGATGAGAGTATATGTGGAACTTCGAACAGAAATGGATCTGCATGAAGAGATGGTTACTCTGGAGGAAACGCAGCTTCTTTATATGCCTGAGAATCAGTTTGGTATTTATCAGATTGATCCGGAAGGAAATGCCAGGGACTACATGTTCCTGAGTCATGACTCTCTGGAAGATTATGAGATGCGTCGTGAGGATTATCGCCTGGAGTATGTGGCACCACTGACAGAGACGGATACTCTGGATACGATTTATGAGCGCTTTAACATTGATCACCCAGAAGATTTCCAGGGGCATTCTCTTTCCGTGAGTGATATCGTGGTCATGAACAGAGATGGCGAAGTAAAGGCATATTTCGTAGACAGTTTTGGTTTTGCAGATGTGACAGAGGAATTCATGAGCCGTTTTTATGAGCGTCCGGAAGAAATCAGCGAAGCAGCATTTCAGATTGAAGACCGATATCTGGAGATTCATGAAACAGATGGCAGTTATGATTATTCAATTTATTCAGAACACTATCAGCTGATTGATGGTGGCAGATATGAGAGTGATGTGGATCTTATGAGAGCTGCAAAGGACATCGTTCAGGATTTACGAGAACCTGTTTTCAATGCAGAGACAGGAACTTATACCCGCTTGCCGGTCCAGGGAAATATCAATGCGAACAGCAGAATGCGACGTATTTCCTTTAGCTTTCTGCATGAGATGACCCTTGAATTCAATCGAATTGATCCGGAGAGGATGAGCGGAGCAGTGCAGGAAACTTCACCTCAGCAGCAGTACCGTCCACTGGAAAAGGTGGAGGAGCTGGAAGAACAGAACTACAACATGGTTGATAATGTTCTGAATAATGGATACGGCGAAAAGGAACGCCGTGAAATGATTCGTGTGGAGGCTGACAGATATCAGAAGCAGACCGGAGCCAGCATGACATTTTATGCTGCAGTCTGCGAAGAGTTCCACAGCATGCAGGCTTGCTATGAGGGTCTTACATTTGCGGAAGCCGTAGACAAATACAAAGAGATTCGCCAGGATCCAAGACTTGCCTATTACGGAAATGCCATGGGCGTAGAGATTCACGATGAATCTTTGGAACATTACGATGGTTATGCATTTCCTCTGGTGGAGGGCTCTGTTATTGAAGGCGGCAATCTGGATTACGTGAAAGCACTGGCGGTTCATCCACTTGCAAGAGAAGCTTTGGAAATGATCCGGGAAGCATTTCCAGAGTATCGATTCGTAGCACCTGCGGAGATCAAGGAAAGTTTATATCCGGAGCATATGACAACGGATGAACTCGTCGGAGCATTGCTTGATCTGGCAAATGAATTCGATGCCTATGAATTCATGGACCAGATAGAGAATCCGGAAGATGCGTTGATGGAGATTAAGTATAACCTGTTGGCTGGAAATGGCATGCAGGAGTATGCGGCGTTTCTAAAGGATGTGAAAGAAGAAAGCAGAGAGCTGGCACCAAAAGCAGAAGCCTTACTTGGAAAACTGAAAGAATATAGTCCGGAGCTTACAGAGGGAATTCAACCGATGGTGAAAATTCAGTTCAGTCAGGATCTGGAATTCAAAGAAGGCAGCATGATCCCTCTGGCAGAAGCAGATGAAAGATTGCGTGCAGCAGATGAAAGACAGGCAGACTTCAATTCCAGTCATCAGGGAGAAGCCAGAGTGCTGATCGTATCATATGAAATCATTTATGCCGAAGAAGATCAGATGAAGAAGGTTGCCGGTACAGCATTTATCGGTGACGGACGCGGCGGGATCCTTGAAAATCTGCAGCAGGAATTGGAAGAGCATCTGCATAATCAGGCCTGGCTGGACTATAAGAAGGGCCAGGGAGCAGACAACTTCCAGTCTTATATGGCAGAGCTTCGTGATACCCAGGAACATGCCCTTCCTTATCTGCAGCAGTTCGTCAGCCTGGAAGAAAGAGGAAGTGCAGCCATTGCAGAGGAGGGTACAAAGACAGCTCCTTCCGGTAAAGAAAGTAAAGCTGTGACGCAGACGAAAACTGCAAAGGGAAAACTGATGGATGAAGCTCCGAAGAAATCTATCCATGCCAGATTACAGGAGAAGAAAAAGGAGATTGCAAAAAAGCCGGGAAAAGATAGTCCGCAGAAGGGAGTTGAGTTAGCATGATGAGACTTACAGAAGAACAGAAAATGATCCTGAACTGTTATGAGGGTGGCAAGACAAAAGTCATCCGTGAAATGTACAGATCCATGGAAGAACTGGAAAGTACAGGGGAAGATCCGGGGATGTTAGAACTCCTTGATGATCTCGTGGCCCAGCTTAAGAGCTGCACGAATCGTGAATATTTCCAGGCAAAGAGAGAAGCGCTGATCGATCCTGTCAGCGAACTGGATGAACAGGAAATGGCAGATGTGCCTGTTGACGAATAAGAAGAATGCTCGTTATAATAAAAGCAACCTATAGAGAGTGCGCGAGAGACAAGCTCGATGACCGCACAGCAACCTATTGGTGATAAGGACAGCCTTGTTTTGTGGCCCCTGATGGATCATGAATCGGACTGAACTTATTCTCAACAAGGTGCTAAAGCTTGACCGATGGGCGTTATGTATTTGAGAATTATGGCTCCTGTCGGAAACGATGGGGGCCTTTTCCTTTTGCCACTCTTCATAGGATCATAGATTGAAGAGGAGGCATGAGTACATGCGTAATGTAACTGAATTATCAAAACTGAATGGGAAAGTGTATGTATATCTGAGAGGTGAAGTGATCGCAAGAAGGTTTCTGCAGGATGCAGAGAATGAGGGATTCACTTTTGGAGATGGAGAAAAGCCAACAGCCAGACCGGGAAATAATCTCTATGTGGTCAATCGTGATTGGACGATCAGCCATGTAGGATGGGCTGGCCATATGGCGTTTCAATCAGCGAAGCGTATCGGTGGGCAGGAGATGATCCGTGTGGATTATGAGAGATATTTGCTTGGGGAAGAAAATTTCGTGATTAATAAAAATAATGCTTGACCCTGACATAATGTCATACCTTATTATGAACTTACCACGACAGGAAAGAAGGTTTGATATTGATGATGACGGTAAATGAAGTAAGCAAATTATCAGGGGTGAGTATACGATCCCTGCATCATTACGACAAGATTGGTCTTCTGCCGGCCACGGAAGTTACAGCTGCCGGCTACAGGCTTTATGACGATAAGGCCCTGGAGCGATTGCAGATGATCTTGTTATTCAAAGAACTTCAGTTTCCATTAAAAGAGATTACAACGATTCTTGATAATCCGGAGTTTGATCGAAGCAAAGCACTGGAACAACAGATAAAGCTTTTGGAACTTCGGAAAGAGCATCTGGAAAACCTGATCGATCTGGCTCGTGGAATAAAGATGATAGGAGTTCAGAAAATGAGTAAAATGAGTTTTGATGCTTTCGATACACGAAAAATTGATGAATATGCAGCCCAGGCAAAAGCATCCTGGGGAACTACCGATGCCTATAAAGAGTTTGAGAAGAAGTCGGCTGGAAGAAGCCGCGAAGAAGAACAGGTACTTGGTGTTCAGATGATGGAAATCTTTGCGGAGTTCGGTAAGATCAGAAATAAGAAACCGGAATCAGAAGAAGCACAGGCCCTGGTAAAGAAACTGCAGAACTATATCACCGAGCATTACTATACCTGTACCGATGAGATTTTGGAAAGTCTGGGACAGATGTATGCAGGAGGTGGAGATATGACATCCAATATAGATAAGTACGCAGGTGAGGGTACTGCAGTCTTTGCTAACGAAGCGATAGAAGCATATATCCTGACAAAATAATTCTTGGAAATTCAGAGTATAGGCACCTTGTGGAGTGAAATATCATCATTCCATGAGGTGCCTTTTTACTTTTATGAGATTACTTCTTCTCTGATTAAGCCTCCAGGCTGTCGCTCAGGAACATCGATGCCTGCACCTCGAAGCATCGTTTCATAATTGTTTTCGATAATGCCCAGGGTCTTCTGTTGTTTTAGGAGATCCTGCTTTTCTTTTTTGGCAGAAGCCAGTTCTTCTTCAAGTTCCACCTGCTGTCGCTGCAACTTTTCGGCAGACGGAAGTTTGTGAATGCCAAGCCCAGCCAGTTCTTTTAAAGTGACATCATGCAGCTGATATTCTGCCTGATGCTGCTTGCGGTAGAGTGCTTTGTCCGGAGCATCCTTCTCAGCACGAACCACATCACGACATGCACGATAGACTTCACAGTGCTTCATAATAATCTTCTGATTTTGAATAGCTTTTTGTGTTTGCAGGATCTGTTCATCCGCAGCTTGAATGGAAGCCTCCAGATCAGAAATGTGATTTTGGAATTCTTCATAGTTCAATAGATTGTGCTGTGAAAGATAACTAAAAGTCTTGGCTGCCTCTTTCAGATTATTTTTTCTGGCCCACTGATCAAAACCGGGGCGATTGCCATCGGCAACATAGGAAGTCATCTCCACAAACATTCTGGCTTTGAAGGAAGCATTCTGAGGAATGCGAGCCTTATGACGATTCTTCTCCAGACGTCTTAGGATGCTGTCCTCTGCATAATAGGCTCCCAGAGTTTTGACATTGGTGAAATGTTTCTGATCAGGAGCACGGAAAGCAAGATATTTTCCCTGTCTGATTTCATATCCTGCTTCTTTCATCTTCATCAGAAATTCATCAAAGGAAACGGAAGACCAAATGGCACGGTCCACGTTATATTTGAGTTTTGCTTTCCAGCTGTTTCCCCGCTTGTACTCCATATTTTCCTTATATGATTTTGCTTTCTGTCCGGTGGGCATGGATTCTTCCAGACCATATTCCCGGCAAATGCGATTGCTGAGCTTACAGATCTTGTGATAGTTCCTTTTGTTGGAAACATACTTATGGTAGTCCACAAAATTTGTCGCGTTAAAAATCAGATGGCAATGGACGTGATCCTTATCGACATGAGTGGAGAGCACATACTCATGTTTACCCTTAAGCGTTGCATCAGCAATTTTTGTTGCAACTTCATGAGCGACATTCGGATCTGTGATTTCGCCTGGTTTGAAGGAAATGATCATATGCCAGGCAAGGTTGTCTCCCTTCTCCATCACATTGTCTTTTCCCATCTTTGCAGTCATAGCAAATTCCAGATCGGCAGTTTCCGGTGAACAACCATAGGAAGAAACCAGATTATGGTCATCGGTCTTATCCGGATTTGTGATGTAATCGACGGCTTTCTTTACTGTAGATTTGATACCGAAGATCTTAATATATGCCATATCTCTTTTATCATTCCCTTCAATTCTTTCATTTCTTCCGGTGTGACAGCACCAGTGGAATTGGCAAGCCTTGCCAACTGGTTCACATTTACACCGATCTTGTGCATCTCATAAAACTGTTTCTCAAGGTAAGTCGTATCTGTGTTTACGATGATTCCATCAATTGCCATCTTACGAAGATAGGCTCCCAGATTTGCTGTTTTGGACAGGATCATTTTCTTACGAATCATCTTTTTCTCTTCAGCAGTTACAAAAAACTGAATTGGGATATCTCTGGTTCTGTTAGCCATGTAAATCTCCTTTCTGAGGATAGAGCTTTCAACCTCGATTACGCTTCGCTTCATCTCGGTCACGGCTGTCGCCGTATGAAGCCATCCTGAATTGTATAGTTGTAAGCAAGCTTCCAATGTACAATCAGGCTGCCTTCGCAAAGCTCGTTGCTTGCGTGAAGATTGGGTAGGGTCCCGGTCTTGTGGCGAATGCTCGGAAGTGGAATGTCATGACACTTCCTGTCCTTGCTATTCTCTATCCCTCAACTACTAAATACAAAAATGTCTGGGGAAGTTTAGACACATTTTTGAAACTGCTCTGAAAAAATGTCCGGATAGGGTAAATTCGGGCACAAAACCCGCCCGGAGACCGGTTGGCTGTCGGGATTTTCGCACAGCTATTTGTTGTAAACTGGTAGCATCAGAAAAGGAATCAAGGAGGACGGCAAATGAAGGGATATGTTACAAACAACGGATACATGGGATACGTAGATGGCAAGTACATTTTATTTGCCAGTGATAAAGAATATTTTGAATTTATGGAAGACTGAGGAGGAAGGGCGATGAGTAAGATTTATTTCACACTGACAGGAACCAAGTATTATCACGGAAAGGAATTCCTGAAGCCGGGAATGAAACTGAAACTTAAGAAGGAACCGGATAACAAGTTCGATAAAGAGGCCATCGTTGTAAAGAAGGAAGGACTTGGCGAGATCGGACATGTGGCAAATAGTGCACACACTGTCATCGGTGAGAGCATGAGTGCCGGACGCATCTATGACAAGATCGGCGACACTGCAAAGGCCAAGGTTGTCCTGGTAACCCCGCATGGAACGATCTGCAGTCTCAGTAAGAAGAGTCTGATTGATAACAAACATAAGAAGATGGAGGAAGCAGTCGATGAATAAAGTAATCCTGATGGGACGCTTGACCAGAGATTCGGAAGTAAGGTATGGCGCCGGAGAGAATTCTACTGCAGTTGCAAGATATACCATCGCAGTTGATCGCAGATTCAAAAGAGATGGCGAGCAGAACGCAGACTTCATTGGCTGTGTTGCCTTCGGGCGTAACGCAGAATTTGCAGAGAAATATCTGCGCCAGGGAACAAAGATTTTATTGACCGGAAGAATTCAGACCGGCAGTTACACGAATCGTGATGGCCAGAAAGTTTATACAACGGATATCGTTGTAGAGGAGCAGGAGTTTGCAGAAAACAAAGCAGCAGGTAATGGCGGTCAGAATAATTACAGTAGACCAGTAAGTAACCCAACAGATGCTGATGGATTTATGAACATTCCAGATGGCATCGATGATGAATTGCCATTTTCATAAACAGATTTGGGAGGATAAATTATGTTTGGATTTGATAAGATGTTTGATTTTAATCGTGATGGACGCTTGAACGCATTCGAGAGAACTGCACAGTTTCAGTTCATGGATGAAATGCTGAAGAACGGAGAATCTGATTCATTTGATGATGATGACGAAACAGATGTATTTGCTGAGGCAGGGCTTGATTACGATGAGTTAGAGTTTATGGATCCGGAAGACAGAAGAGAAGTGCTGGAAGACGCAGGACTGGATCCAGATGAGTTTGATTTTTAGAAAAGAATATTAGTAATGTGAATAGCTGAGGCTGGCAAAATAGTCTCGGCTATTATGTTTTCCTGAAGAGGATAAAACTGAACAGGTGTTTATTGTTTATTGCGGGGTGTGGGTGCGTCAGTGTGGGGTGCAGATAAATGTTTGACAATAATAGAAAACTGTAGAAAATAACAAGATAGTTTTGAAAAATCGAAAGTTGTTTATGACAAAAATTTGTGTGTGGGTTATAATGATAACAGAGTTATTTTGTTCCGTTTATAGTTTAAATCACAACATGAGGTATTAATATGAAGGTTTCATACAATGGGCTCTGGAAACTTTTGATTGATCACGAAATGAAAAAGATGGATTTGGTTGAAGAATTGGGAATCAGTACTAGTACGCTTGCAAAGATGAGCAGAGGAGAACCTGTTTCTATGCAGATACTGGCAAAAATCTGTGACAAACTGAATTGCGATTTTGGTGATTTGGTTTCTTATCAGACAACCGCGAAAAGGTAAGAAGAGTTGATTTTGGAATAAGAGTTTGCATAGAAGGGAGCGACTAAAATGATTAAAACTATTTCAGATGAATATGTGTATAAAAAAGAAGTTGATTGGTCGCTCTTTAATTATGGTTTTGCAATACCGATTGAGCATCAGGTGGTATTCAGCCAAGTTGCTGGACGTTTTATCCAGCGAGGTGAATCCAAGGATGTAAATCTTTATCTGAATGGTAAGTCCTATAAAGCGAAGTTGAATAACAATCGAATTGATAAAAAATTTGGTCAGCATGCAGATATTGTTCAGATTCGATATACACAGAACAGTGATTTAGCACAAGCGCTTCGTGGTTGTTTTCAGAGAAGCTATGCATATATAAGCAAAATGAAGCAATTACAAGAAAAAGGATTAAAAAAACATATTCCTCTTCCAGATAATTATAAGGAATATCTGGCAGTTTATACTACCGAGTATGATGATACTTATGTACTAGAGACAATCTGTTCTCTTGATATGGAAGTTTTACGTGACACTATTGGTGAAAAGTCAGAGCGGATTATGGAAGCTCAGTTTAATTTCGATGTCAAAGATGATACTGCCGGTTTTAAAGAAAAAGAGCAGATTGTTAAAATCCGAAAGCTAAATAAGAAAATTGGAGATAATTTGAAGCGGCTCTACGGATACAGATGTCAAATCTGTGGACGTCGTATCGGTGAGGAATATGGCTCTCATGTGGTAGAGGCACATCACATAGATTACTTTGTGAAAAGTCTGAACAACGATGCAAGTAATCAGATTATTGTGTGTCCGAATCATCACAGTATTATTCATGATGTGGATCCGGTGTTTGATAGAGGAAGATTATCATACATTTATTCAAACGGATTTGAGGAGAAACTGGTGTTGAATCTACATCTGTAGGAGGCATTCTATGAATCAGGAAATATATGAAAATCTTAGGATGGGTTTTGAAACTGCATATATCGATAGCAGGATTTCTTCAAATCTTGCTTTTAAACCACAATTTGTTTCAAACAATCATCAGGAAGGAAAAAAGGTGATATCCTCAATCGAGGATGAACTTTTAGCCTGTGATAAGTTTCAGATCAGTGTGGCATTTATTACGATGAGCGGCATTACTCCGCTTCTGCAG
>OAUU01000984.1_pt1 | contig 12786 bp, 10 predicted proteins | sample 1501381 | NCBI WGS metagenome assembly OAUU01 (sample SAMEA2580057, study PRJEB22360) | human gut metagenome | reverse complement strand
GAAGAGATCAGGACCCTCACCCCAGCCCCCCTTCGTGCCTCCCCCCGCCGATACCGGCGAAGAAGCTGAGCGGAATACTGATGACCAGTGCACAAGGGCAGCTGATAACCAGGAAGGTCAGCGCACGGTAAATCCATACGCTCCACTCAGGAGCGGCACTTAAAAACAGCATCCGTACCAGCGGCGGCAGGATTGCCAGCGCCAGCGCACCGTAGCAGACGGCCGGTGTATAGTATTTCGCAAATTTGGAAATAAAGTTCTCGGATCTTGATTTCTTGGAGCTGGAGTTTTCCACAAGGTCCAGAATTTTGGATACGGTGGACTCTCCAAACTCTTTCGTTGTTTTTACTTTAATCAGACCGGACATATTGATACATCCGCTGATGACTTCGTCTCCCTCCCGGGCGTCACGCGGAACACTCTCTCCGGTCAGGGCACTGGTATTCAGTGTGGTGTTTCCTTCTTCGATCACACCATCGATCGGAATCTTTTCACCAGGCTGTACAACGATGATTGTGCCAACCTCAACTTCATCCGGATCAACCTGCTCGAGTTTTCCGTCTACCTCGATATTTGCATAATCCGGGCGGATATCCATCAGTTCGCTGATGTTCCGGCGGCTCTTTCCGACAGCATAGCTCTGGAACAGTTCGCCGATCTGGTAAAACAGCATAACGGCTACGCCCTCCGGATACTCGCCAAGCAGAATGGCACCGACCGTTGCAACAGCCATCAGAAAGTTTTCATCAAATACCTGTTTGTTCAGGATTCCCTTCCAGGCCTTTTTCAGGATATCGTATCCGATGACCAGATAAGGAACCATAAAGGTTGCAAATCGCACATAGCCGGTTGTCGGCAGTACCGCGCAGAGAATCAGAAGAACCGATGCAACGATGACGCGGATGAGAACCTTTTTCTGTTTCTTATTCATACATATGCCTCCTTTGTTCTTACCGCCGGATGAAAAAATCCAGCATTTCATCCCAGAGATTTACAGATCCAAATCCGCTGCTCCAGAGAGAAAATACTGGATTTTTCTCGAGCTGAACCGCAGACAGGTTTTAGAATCTATTCTGCTCCAGCTTTTTCTTCCATCCGCCGATGAAAGTTTTTTATTTTAGAGGAAGATCTCGCAGTCATCCTCAACTTTTTTGCAGTTTTTCAGAACATCCTGCATAACGCTCTTTGGATCCTGTCCGTCTTCGAACTCAACGATCATTTTGAGCATCATAAAGTTTACGGTAGCATCCTTTACACCTGCTGTGTTTTTTGCAGCCTCTTCCATTTTGTTTGCACAGTTTGCGCAGTCAACATCGATCTTATACGTTTTCTTCATCGCTTTTGATCTCCTTTTTCATTTTCACTGTTCATATGAACATTTATTCATATGTTTGTTTTTATTATAGCACCAGTGATGCAATTGTCAATGGAAAACTGAAAAAAATCAAAAAATCTGCCCGTCGGATTTTTTTGATTCCTGCGGGCAGATAGATCTGTTATTTATTCCTCATAAAGAAACGTTATGTTCTGCTATTTTTCACTTTTCCGAATCACAATCTGTCCGAACCGTGCACATCCGTCCAGAACCTCTATTTTCAGAATGCCTTCTCCTGTAACGGTACCGAGTGTGAACCGTTCGAGTGTGTTCGGTGCTGTTTCATATGCAAAATATGGATGAACATCCGAAGTTACTTTCTCACCGGCAGGAGACATTACCCCTTCAAAAAGAGTCTCTCCCTGAATAACTGCCTGTACCTTCACCTCTTTGTCTGCACAGTAAGTTACAGAAACGGTATAGGTTTCTTTTTCACGGATTGTATAGGAAGCATACTCTCCTGCTCCCAGCTGAAGCTGTACATGATCTCTCGGATGTTTGATCGGACCCGGTGCGGCAAACCCGGCCGGTTCAGGATGATATCCTTTTTCATAAACCAATTCAAACCGGTCATACAGACGATATCCTGCAGCATTCGGAAGATCACTAAGACCACGGTGTGAATCCATCGGCAGCGCGTTGTAGCCGATCGCCGGGATCTCAAAATTGCCCTCTCGAAGCAGATAAGGATGATACTGCGTATTTTCTTTGCATTTATCGACCGCCAGGCATTCCAGGTAGCTGTCCCAGATGGCCTGCGCATGCTCGTAGGACGGTTTTGCAGCTCCATTAATTGCATAATCGGTAATCAGATGCCATTCATCCGGAACATTAAAGTTCAGAATCGAAGCACATCCTGCTCCCTCTACTGTTTTCCAGCACCACAGATTATAACCGGCGTGGTACTCGGCAAGAATCTCATACATCGTTGTCTGCCATGCGTGCTCATTTCTTCCTCCTGTCTCGCCCATCCACAGGCAGATCTTCTGTTCCCGGCAGGTACGGAGAACGCTGGCAAGAGAAGCTACCTCCGGAACAACCATCTCATACGCATGAAGACTGATGCCCCAGTTGTGGTATTCCGGGTCAAACTCATGATCAAAGAAATATGTAAGAGAGGAAAACTGTGTACCATTCAGCAAAAATAAGTGTTTCTGGTCGATTTTTCTGCAGCGGCGGATCATTTCCTCGTAAAAATAGACCAGCTTCGGTGTCAGCTCCTCGCGGCGCGGCGTCATGGAGATCGGCTCGTTGATACAGTCATATGCGCCGATGATCCAGCGGTCTTTGTATCTTCTCATAAACTCTTCCATCAGAAGAAACATCCGCTCCATCGATTCTTCATCGTCATACAGATGCTGTCCATTGTCCACGCCGTCATCACACGGAATTCCGGACTGGCCTGCCGTTGCCGCATGGAAATCTACGACAGCATAAACCTGATACGTCTCACACCAGTCGAGAACATCATTCAGCATGGCAAAGGAATCTTCATTATACGTAATCCCCGGCTCCTCATACAGAAAGCTTCCTGCGCGGATCGGCAGACGCACGGAATTGTAACCGCGTCTGGAGAGAAGTGCAATATCCTCCTCCGTCAGATACAGCCGTCTCCAGCGTTTCCAGAACTCCTCCGCATATTTCGTTCCGCAGGTCTCCCGTAGAATCTGGTCCATACTTCTTCCACGGTCCATGCGTCCCATCGGCGCATATTATCCAGGCTCGAACAGTCCAAAGCCGCTCTGGGTGCCGAGCATAAATCCTTCCGGATTATCCCAGTTTCCCATGCCCCAGCCGCGGAGAATCACTTCTTCTCCGAAATCATTCACAATAATACCGTCCTGATTGTGCAAAAATCCCCTTACACGTTCTTTGTCATAATACCCCATACAAAAATACCACCTTTCCGCAGAAGCCTTCTGGTTCTGCGATTTTTCTTCTATTATAAAAATTCTGGTTTTCTGTGTCAAGAAATAGATTTTTACTATTTTCAGGGAAAAAACATGATATTTTTTAAAAAATTGCTTGACAAACCGAAAAATGAGACTATAATGCAAAGTGTTCAAAAGAAAAAAGGGATCAGAAAAAAGCAATGAGCAGGACAACATTTTTCGGGTGAGCCTTTGCAGAGAACCATCGGCTGGTGCGAGATGGCAGGTATCCCAAAGAACAATCCCCTGTGAGCTGTACAGACGAAACCAGAAATGGAAAGTAGTCCGGACCGGTCTCTCACCGTTAGCAGAGAAGAGATTTACCGGAAAGTGTATCAAATGGTTTCGGGGATCTTGTCTGAGTGATCGACCAAAAGAAACAGCCGATAATTAGAAGTGGTAACGCGGAGCGTTTTTTGAAAGCTTCGTCTTCTTGCATAAGTCAGGGAGACGAAGCTTTTTTTGTTTCCAAGCATACCAATACAATTGCCTTTTCCCTTTTCTTTTTCCATTTGAAATCCATGTAAACTGGAAAAATCATTTTTGAACGAGGAGGAATTTTATTATGAACACGTTGGTTATTGTACTGATCGCCGCCGTATGTCTGATAGCAGGTTATACCTTCTACGGAAGCTGGCTGGCAAAGAAATGGGGCATCGATCCCAAAGCAAAAACACCTGCCGTTGCAAAAAATGACGGTCAGGATTACGTCCCTACCGATGGATGGACCGTATTCGCCCATCAGTTTTCTTCAATCGCAGGTGCAGGCCCTGTCACCGGTGCCATTCAGGCCGCTGTCTTTGGATGGGTTCCCGTCCTTTTATGGATCCTGATCGGCGGTATCTTCTTTGGTGCTGTTACCGATTTCGGTGCGCTGTATGCGAGTGTCAAAAACGAAGGAAAATCCATGGGACTTCTCATTGAGAAATACATCGGCAAAACAGGAAAAAAACTGTTTCTTCTCTTCTGCTGGCTCTTTACACTGATCGTTATCGCCGCCTTTGCAGATATGGTTGCCGGAACATTTAATGCTTACGAAACGGTTGACGGCGTCACAAAGCTTTCTGCCCAGGCAACTGTAAACGGCGCTGCCGGAAGCATCTCCCTGCTATTTATCGCTTTTGCTGTTGTCTTCGGACTGCTCCAGAAAAAACTGCAGTGGAAAGGCTGGAAAGAAATGGTACTCGGCCTTGCATGCACCGTTGCAGCTTTTGCAATCGGCATGAATGTACCGCTTGTAACAAGCAAAGCAACCTGGACTTATCTGGTATTTGCCTACATCTTTCTTGCCGCTGTCCTTCCGATGTGGCTTCTGATGCAGCCGCGTGACTTTATGACAACCTTTATGTTTGCCGGCATGATCCTTGGCGCTGTTGTCGGACTTGTTGTTGCACACCCGAAAATGAATCTTCCAATGTACACCGGTTTCCACAATGCGGCATCCGGAGATCTGTTCCCGATCCTGTTTGTCACCGTTGCCTGTGGTGCTGTTTCTGGATTCCACAGCCTGGTATCGTCTGGAACCTCTTCGAAAACCATTGCGAATGAAAAAGATATGCAGAAAGTCGGATACGGAGCTATGGTTCTGGAGAGCCTGCTTGCCGTCCTCGCCCTCTGCGTTGCCGGTGCTGCTGCTTCTGCAGACGGTACGGCTGCTGTCGGAACGCCATTTGCGATCTTTTCTTCCGGTGTTGCCGGATTTCTGGAAATGTTCGGCATCCCGGTATACGGAGCACAGTGCTTCATGACGATGTGTGTATCGGCGCTGGCACTTACCAGTCTTGACTCCGTTGCACGAATCGGCCGTATGTCCTTCCAGGAACTGTTCACTGTCGATGATATGGAACATGCTGCCGGATGGAGAAAGCTGCTCTGCAATAAATATTTCTCTACCATTGTTACTCTGCTCTGCGGCTACATCCTGACCCAGATCGGATATGCCAATATCTGGCCGCTGTTCGGAAGTGCAAACCAGATGCTGAGTGCACTCGTTCTGATCACGCTCTGTGTCTTCCTGAAAGTCACCGGCCGTGAAAACAGAACCCTGTTCCCGCCGCTTATCATCATGCTCTGCGTCACCTTTACCGCACTGGTAGAGCGTGTCATCGCACTTGTAAAAGCGTATGGAGCAGGAACCGCTGTCTTCCTCGTTGAGGGACTGCAGCTCATCATCGCCATTCTGCTGATGGTTCTTGGTGTCATCATTGTCATCAGCTGTGGAAAAGAACTGTTCCGGAAGAAAGCGGGACAGGAAACGAAATAATATAGATGTTTCTTCAAAGAGCTTCCTAACGCAAAACGCCGTCAGACTACAACAAGTCTGACGGCGTTTTACATGCCATAGTTTTTTACGAAACAATTGCCGCCTTGGTCGCACCGATAATCGGGGAGCTGACTCCCTTCGCCCATTGCCATGCCAGTGCGGTCATACATTCAGGGCTTCCATTGTTTCCTCAATCGGAGTTTCGTAGTCAAAACGGTGAATGATATACAGATCCAGATAATCTGTTCCCAGCCGTTTCAGTGTACCGTCAATCTCTCTGTGAATGGCTTCTGCCGACAGATTGCCAAAATTTTACTCCGTATAATACTGTGCCTGCGCATTCCAAAGCTCATAGTATTTGCCGTTTGTATCCACAAATCCCCTGTTCCATAAGGTAGCATCCAGATACTTCGGGATCTCCCGGTTGACCGCCATAAAGGTTAAATGACCCCGGCTGTCCTGCTGTAAAAGTGACATCCTCCACCACCTGTAGAGGTGGGGGAGGATGTCACACTTCATGACCTTATTCCTTCTCCAGAAACATACTTTTCAACAGATGCGTTCCCGCTTCCGTCCGAAATACTTTTCTGCAGAAATTTTCAATCGCCTGTTTTGAATATTCGCTCTCGCCGGCATTGACCAGAAAATCGGCTTCCAGCAGGATCTGGTAATCCATTCCCTCTACATTTGTATAGGTATGATGATGCGTAACCAGCCATGTGATGCGTTCGACATCCAGTTCTCCTGCCGGTACATCTTTGAAAAATTCTGCAACGAGCGGCGCACTTTCCTCTTCCTGATGCTTTCCGCTGGTATTTCCGTATTTTTCCCGACACAGCGGGCAGGCAATATCATGGACAACAGCTGCCATCTCCAGCGTTTCCTGTGTTTTTGGATCCAGTCCTTCCGCCTCGCCGATGTTCTTTGCAAAGGCCCATACCTTCAGAAAATGATAAATATCATGAATATTTCCCTTATAAAAATCTGTCATTTTTTCAATTGCAGCAGCAATTTTCATATCGTATTTCCTCCTTCGCATCCTGTCTTTCTTCCCATTATATCACATGTTTCACGCATTTGAGTATCAGATTATCAACTGATCTTATCACAAAATATGCAAAAACAGGAGGCAGAACCTGCCTCCTGTAGCTTTTTAACACTATGATGTTCTTTATGCCAGCGGTTTTCCTGTCAGCATCTCATATGCCTGAAGATATTTCTCGATCGTCTTGTCTACGATTTCCTGCGGCAGAGTCCAGTCGTGGTTTCCATCGTTGGCTTTGAGCCAGTCGCGCGCGAACTGTTTGTCAAAAGATGGCTGACCATGGCCTGGTTCATAACCATCTGCAGGCCAGAAGCGGGAGCTGTCCGGAGTCAGCATCTCGTCGCCGATTACGATATTTCCGTTTTCATCGAGACCAAACTCAAATTTTGTGTCTGCAATGATAATGCCTTTGCTTAAAGCATAATCGGCACATTTTTTATACAGAGCGATGGTGTAGTCGCGAAGCTTCTCTGCATACTCGGCTCCTTTTCCCGGGAAGTATTTTTCCAGATGGGCGATGCTCTGCTCATAAGAGATATTTTCGTCATGATCTCCGATTTCAGCCTTTGTGGACGGAGTGTAGATTGGCTCAGGAAGCTTGTCAGATTCTTTTAATCCTTCCGGAAGCTCGATGCCACATACTTTTCCTGTTTTCTGATAGCTTGCCCAGCCGCTTCCGGTAATGTAGCCGCGGACAATGCACTCGATAGGAAGCATTTCCAGCTTACGGCACATCATGCTGTTTCCGTCAAATTTCTCCTGCTGGAAAAATTCCGGCATGTCTTTTACGTCTACAGAGATCATATGATTCGGAAGGATGTCTTCTGTCAGATCGAACCAGAATTTGGACATCTGAGTCAGAACGGTACCTTTTTTTGTTACCACATTGTTCAGAATGACATCAAAACAGCTAATACGGTCGGTTGCTACCATGATCAGGCTGTCGCCGTTATCATAAATCTCGCGTACCTTACCCTCTTTGATTGGCTTTAATTCTTTCATCATGAATACCTCTTCTTTTCGTATAGGATAGTGAACGGAATTACACCCGATCCGGTGAAATTCCTTTGACACCTTTACCCTACACCACTCCTTATAAATTGTCAAGTATTTATTATTAACGCTACTAAATAAACCCCAAAAGGGATCTTTTATTTCCATTTATAATTCTGCTCCGTTTGTTTCTATCACGTGTTTATACCAGAATGCGGAATCTTTCATAATTCTCTCCTGATTTCTGTAGTCCACATATACGAGTCCAAATCGATCTGAGTAACCTTTGGCCCATTCAAAATTATCCATCAAAGACCACTGGAAATATCCTCTGATATCCGCTTCCTCTGCTGCTTTTCTCAGTTCTCGCAAATATCTTGCAAGAAAATCAATTCTGTTTGGATCATGCACTTTTCCATCCAATGAGATCACATCATGGCAGGATAATCCGTTCTCTGTGATGTAAATTGGCTTATGATATCTTTCATATAAAAACTTCGGCCCCCACTGCAGACATTCCGGTGTTACCGGCCATTGGATCGCAGTTTTAGGAAATCCTTCATATCGGCAAACTTCCTGTGGCTTTCCGTCTTCTCCCATACGGACGCATCTTCCATTATAAATATTCTGTCCATAGATATCGATCGGTTCTGAGATCAGACGCATATCTTCTTCTGTGATTTTCGGAAGATATTTTTCATAACGCACCAATCCCTCCTCCGGATAATGTCCTAATAAAACCGGATCAGACCACCAGGATACATTCCACGTCCAGTTACTGTCATCCTCTTGCAGGGAAAAATATGCTTTCCTTGCGGCCTCAATATCTTCCGGACGATCCGTTTCCGGATAACAGACAGATGATGTCGGTGCATATCCGATCATCAGTTTCTGTTTTCCATAAGCCCGGAGCATCTGTACCGCTCTTCCATGTGCTTTCATGGCATTGTGTGCCATTTCAAAAGTGTCTCTCAGCGGTGCTTTTACTCCCGGTGCATATTCTCCGGTAAGGAAACCAAGTCCGACAAAACACTGTGGTTCATTCAATGTAAAGAAATGCGTTACCCGATCGCTGAATCTTTCTGCAACAAGCTTCGCATACTCTCCAAACCATTCCACAATCTGCGGATTCATCCACCCGCCTCTTTTATAAATCTCATATGGAAGTTCCCAGTGATACAAAGTAATATATGGTTCGATTTTATTTTTCACAAGCTCGTCGATCAGATGGTTATAGAACTCAATACCTCTCTCATTCACTCTTCCAAATCCTTCTGGTAAAACCCGTGACCAGTCGATAGAAAAGCGATAAGCTTTCAGTCCCATTTCTTTCATTAACTGAACATCTTCTTTATATCTGTGATAATGATCACACGCTACTTCGCCGGTATGACCGGAATATACTTTCCCCGGTTCTTTTGTATACACGTCCCAGATGTGTTCACCTTTTCCATCTTCTTTTACTGCACCTTCAATTTGATATGCACTTGTTGCTGCACCCCAGACAAAATTTTCTGAAAAAACGATCTTTTTTTCCATTGTTTTCTTCCTCTTATTACTCTACTATTCTAATTATTTCCATTCCTCGATTCCAAGATTCTCTATATAATCAGCAAGTTCTCTCGCCATCTCATAGGTTTCTGGAATTCTGAGATGTCCTGGAGTCGCTGCTCCGTTTCTTTTAAAGATACAATGGGAAATCTTACTGTCTCCCATAGAAACCACTACATCGTCAATTGCTTTGTCCCAAGAACTGTCATGCTCAAGCAATGTCGTACAGCAGACGATTGATGCCTTCGGATATACCTGACGCAGTTTTTTTAAAAATTCTGTATAGTGTTCTCTCCAAAGAATTGCTTTCTCACACATATAGTCTTCTGACATGTAATCAAACGGATGATTATCATTCTGGCCAATTGCCACGACAACAACCTGCGGTGTATACTGATTAAAATCCCATTCTGTCAGTTCACCAAATGTTTTATTGAAGCGGATTTTATTCCAGGCACTTTCCATTCCAATCTGATTCGGCTCATGGAACCAGCCTTGTCCATCCAGCAATGCAATTCCGCCCTGTGCGATATCATGGATCTGTGCATTCAGCATACGTGCTGTCATCCATGCATAGGAATACCAGCTGTTAGAATAACCTCCCTGATGTTCAGGGTCCGTCTTTCCTGTATAATCCACTGCTTCTGTCACTTCTCCTGCTGATACAGAATCTCCGTAAACTTCAATTTTTCTTGTCTGTGCATCCGGAAGTTCCAATAATTTTGCTCCGTCTTCAATTTCAAATCCAAGGATGTGCATCTCATGGCAGGAATCCTGACGTTTAAAGAAAAGAACATGATGTTCTCCGTTTTCATTCTCAGGAACACGAATCTCTATTTCATTCTCTTTCTCGTTATCCAGATAATAACACGACTGCACTCCATCTAAAATACATCCAAGATAATTCTGCCAATATTCATTTTTGTTTTTTAAGAAAATTTTCAAATATTTTCCTGTAAATTTAAATTCCACAGATGTACATGGATAAACCCAGATTGGTTCTTTTGGATTCGTCCAGTCAATCCTTCCGCTATAACGTATTTTTTTATTATCAGGATTAATTCTCATCTTATCCCCTCCATATTTTACAGTAAACTTGCTGCACCGATCATTCCTGCTTCATTTCCAAGTGCTGCTGTCTCAATCTCCGGAAGCCTCTCCTTCAAAAATCTTATGCAATAATTAATGACATCAGATAAAATGGAGTTGTATCCGTTACCTCTTCCGGAAGAATTGTTATATCTACCGTATGAATTTTCTTTTCTCCACTGCACTGCAATGCAGGAAGCAGTCACCTCAAAATGAATAGAATCCCCGGCTTTTTTCCCGATCCATCCATTTTTAAAATGATCAAGATGTCCTGTTTTCTCTTCCGTATCTGCATGAAATCCGCAAAGTTTTGGTGAAATTTCACGGATTGTCAGGCGTTTTGCATTCTCGTATGCATTCTCCGTCATTGCCTTCGGAAAAACAGGTTCTTTTTCCTCAACTTCTAATTCTGCTTTCACGCTTTCAAGGAATTTTTCAATTTCTTCTGCAACAAGTTTGTGTCCTTTATCATTTGGACGAAGTCCATCTGGTGTAAGTTCTTCCCTTATATATTCACCAGCCTTCATTCGCTGATAAATTGTATCTCTTGCTTCAACCTTTTTCCCGCTACTTCCGCATCCAGCCATTGTTATAACCATTGCTACTGCCATTGAGGCTGCGATCACTTTACTTGCAACTTTACATTTCATGTTTTTTCTCCTATTATGTTGCTTTTTAAGCTGATTTAATTCTACCATTAACTTCGTTTATTCTCAATATTAAGTTCTATATTTGCTTATTTTCTACACCATACACAGTTTTACGCATTGAGTTTTGTGGATTTTTCCTTTATTGCAAATGGCTTTATCACGTTTTTATGCGATTAATTTAAGTTTAATCAGTATACTAAAGTTTAATTTTAAGTTATGCTCTAATTTGATATAACCTGTATCATATCGCATATCTTATACAATACTTTTAAATCTTTTACACTGCTGCGTTCTACGATTACGCTGTCAATGTAATTTCCTTTTACCGTGTTTCCCTGGATCACCCTGCCTTCCACGATTCGAATTCCTTTCGGATGCGTGTCTCCTTCGATTCGTTTTATGTTTCCTTAATCCGGCTGCGAAGCTCTTCACTAACACCTTTCCTGTCATTTAATGCGTTTGATACAGTTACAACACTTGATCCCACTGCCTCTGCAATCTGTTCCAGACGGACCTTCTTTCTTCGTCCCACGTTCTTTCCTACCTTCTGTCACTTATCTATTAGTTCCTCTATGATGTTATTAACATCTAAGATTACGTTAATATGATAGCAAATAACTGTCAACTCAATTTAAGTTATTTTTTACTAAATTTAAGATTAACTTAAAAAACTATGAAAAAGCAGGCAAATATCCTGCTTCCTCATAGCTTTCTTCCTTTCATCATATGCAGCATTCACGAGAAATCTGTAATTTGTTCCGTAAGAATCCAATAGGCAGTTGGCCGATTTTTCTTTTATGCGAAATGGAAACGGAACGTATAGCTGTATCTTCCCTTGCATACACGATATTCCGGGTGAATATTTTTCGTCCAGCCGGTATCTCCGCCAAGGCCTGCGTGCGCTGCATCCAGGATCAGCCAGGTTCCTGTTGTCTGCTCCGGAAGTTCTTCCTCATATGTGGCTTTTCGATATTCTGCTATAGAATAAGGAAGTGCACTGAAATGGAAATCATCACTGCCCACAATCTGAACGGTATGTGTTCCATCCGAAAGAGCGGCAAACCGCGTGTCCTCATGGCCACCGCATTCGCACGGTACTGCAAACGGAACGTGCTGTTCTGCTACAGAAGATGTATAAAGTCCAATCAGTGCTGCGTCTTTTCGGTCTGCATACGTCTCCCAGGGACCTTTTCCATACCAGGTGAGCGTATCAAACGCTGCAGGGAGGCGGAACGACTGTCCGACTCTTGCGATGGTCTCAAGACCGCTGTTGTTTGTTACTTCGTTTTTCAGCTCCATTCCCTCACTGCCGATGCGATACAGAGTATGAGCGGTAAAGAGTACTGCGTTGTCCGGCTCCGCGGTATAGGAAGCCTGCACTTCAAGAAGCACCTGATTTCCGGCACTGACAGCCGATACTGACTGTACTTCCTTTTTCAGACGATCCAGACCTTCCGCGCGCCAGATATCATCGTAATCACTTTCATGGGTTCCCTCATCAATACCGGTTGGGGCACGGTAAAATTCATCTTTTCCGCCGGTCATAAAAGAAACGCTCTTTGCCTGATATCTGGTAAATTCACCTGTCTTTTTATCAAAGATAATTTCGGTCTCTTCGCCGGTGATGCGAACCTGATTTTCATCCTCCGCTACGGTCAGTGGTTTCCAGACAATCGTTTTCTCGTCTGCCAGATAAACACCTGAAGTAACCGGAATCTGACGGCGGTATAGTTCTGTTCCCGCCGGTGCATAGAAGGTATCTTGGGCAAGCTCAACGTAATAATTTACATACGCCTCGCCATGCAGTTTCACCGGAAGCTCCGGAAGCGGAAGCGTCTCTGTTGTTCCGGCTGCCGTGTAAAATGCCGGATAGCTGCCTGGAGCGTTCG
>OAUU01000978.1_pt1 | contig 12932 bp, 9 predicted proteins | sample 1501381 | NCBI WGS metagenome assembly OAUU01 (sample SAMEA2580057, study PRJEB22360) | human gut metagenome | reverse complement strand
CTTCCAGCCGCTCTACCAGCTGCATCCACGCACCCAGACCATGGTGTTGACGGCTCGCAGCCTCGAATGGACGGTAGTGGGTACGGAACTGGAGTCGCTCACACTCGAATACACGTGGATCAAGGAGTTCGACCCACGATTCAACGTGGTGTTCCGCGATGACAAGACCTACCCGTATCTGGCCATCTCATCAGGCGAACGCATCCCACGCGTATGGGTGACTCGCAGCCGCAAACGTCGCGATACCAGATATTTCGGCCCGTACGCCAAGGTATGGGATCTTCGGCACAGCCTCGACGCGTTGCTGAAGACGTTTCCCGTGCGCACATGCTCGAAGAACGTGTTCCACAAGGCGCAGTTGACGGGCCGTCCATGCCTGTTGGCATCGATCGGCAAATGCTCCGCTCCATGCGTGAACCGTATCGGCGCTGACGAGCATCGCAGGATGTGCGAGCAGCTTGTCGGCGTGATGACCGGCCGAATCGGCAAATCGTATATCGCCCAACTGACCCGCGACATGAAGCAGGCGAGCGCCGAACTGGAATTCGAGAAGGCGGCCCGGCTGCGCGATCAGATCAAAATGCTCGGGACCGTGGTCCAGCAGAACGCCGTCGTGTTCGATTCGGATGTCGACGCCGACGTGTTCGGCATCGCGTCCGACGAGCTTGAAGCCAGCGTGCACGCGTTCTTCGTGCGGTCCGGATCAATTCGCGGCGAACGTAACTGGAGTGTGGAGCGAGTCGAAGATGTGAGCGACGCGGAGTTGATCGCCGATCTGATCACTCAGGTATATTCGGAAACCACGGGGGAGAGCGCGGCCGTCTCCGATTCGACCGTCGTGACCGAGCAGCGCAATGCGATCGGTTCGACACAGATCGTGACCGCAACGGATGCTATCGCCCGTGCGCAGGCCACGAAGGAACGCAACGAACGTCAGGAGCAGACGGGACGTGCCGACCTGCTGGCTCCAATCGCGCCTGTTCCCCGTGAGGTGATCGTTCCAATCGAACCGTCGCGCAGCGCAGGGCTTGAGCAATGGCTAAGCGGATTGCGTGGAGCGGCCGTCACCATCCGTGTAGCCAGCAGAGGCGACAAGAAACAGCTTATGGACCGTGCCAACGACAATGCCAAGCAGGCGTTGGCACGCAGCAAGATGAGCCGTATCAGCGATATGGGCGCACGTTCCGATGCGATGAACGATGTGGCGAAGGCTCTTGGGCTTGAACAGGCGCCGTTGCGCATTGAATGCTACGACATTTCCAACACAGTCGGCGGCGCATTCCAGGTAGCGTCCATGGTGGTGTTCGAAGACGCGATCGCGAAAAAGTCGGAGTACCGCCGTTTCGCCATCCGAGGTGCGGACGGGCAGGGCGCGTTGGATGATTTGAGCGCATTGTATGAGACGTTGACCCGTCGTTTCCGCCATGGCAACATCGCCGGCGATTCCGGGGAAAGCATGGACAACGAGCGTCGGATGGCCACGCAAAATGATAGGTCGGATGGCACGAATGGTCCTGAAACGGATGCCGTGCAGCAGAACACCAACCGTCGCCATTTCGCCTATAAGCCGAATCTGGTCGTGGTCGATGGCGGCAAACCGCAGGTGATGGCGGCGGCCGAGGCGCTTGCCGACTGCGGCGTGGACGATGTGGCCGTCTGCGGATTGGCGAAGCGTCTTGAGGAGGTTTGGGTGCCGGATGACGACTATCCGATCATCCTCAAGCGACAATCCGAAGGCATGTATCTGCTGCAGCGGGTGCGTGACGAATCGCATCGTTTCGCCATCACCTACCATCGTCAGACCAGACGCAAAGGAGCTTTGCGTTCCGCTTTGGACGACATTCCCGGCATCGGCGAAGCCTATCAGAAACGGCTTCTCAACCATTTCGGCTCCGTACGCGCCATGCGTGAGGCGAGCGTGGAGGATTTCGAACAGGTCAAAGGCATCGGCCATGCCAAGGCCGAGAACATTTACCAGGCATTGCATTCGTCCGTTGACATTGCTCCGAAGGCGGAGGATGCCCTCCGAACAGTGAAATCGGATGGAAACAGTCCGAAAGATGAAAAGAAATAGAATCTGTAACGAGCAATCGCTTCTGCGTTGCTAGCATGATGAATGGTGAGAGTAAGGGAGGGAACATGACCGAGGTGGACCATCGGTGCGCGGTCCTTGGCAAACCCATCGCGCATTCGCTTTCCCCTGTATTGCATAATGCGGCCTATCGAGCTCTAGGACTTGACAGCTGGTCGTATGGCAGGCACGAGATCGGCGAGACGGAGCTTGAGGATTTTTTGGAGTCGCTTGATTCCAGCTGGGCGGGACTGAGCCTGACCATGCCGTTGAAGAAGACCATCCAGCCATATGGCGTGCCATGCAACGCGTGGGCGAAAGAGCTGAAGGTGGCCAACACCGCCGTCTTCGACTGGTCTGGCGCGAACGATAAGAACGCCGCCATCCCTGCGATCAGGCTCTACAACACGGATGTGAAGGGAATTGAGCTCGCCTTCGAGCACTCGTATCGGGCACGTGGCATGCGGATGGATTCTGGACAAGACGGCGAGGCGGTGATCATCGGCAATGGCAACACCGCCACCTCGGCTTTGGCGGCCTGCACCGAGATGCCCCACATTGGACATGTCACCGTCGTGGCACGCCATCCCGATAAGAACGAGGCGCTTGAACCATTGGCGGAAAGCCATATGGGCGTCGGCTCCATAAGCATCGTCGCCATGGACCATGCGGCGAATCTGCTGTCCCATGCGGACGTCGTCATCAACACCATCCCCGGCCTTGCCGCCGATCCGATCGCCGAGGCGTTTGCCTCAGCCGGCATAGTCACGAACGGCACGCTACTCGACGTGGTCTATGATCCCCGCCCGACCAAGCTCATGCAGGCCTGGAGGTCATGCGGCGGCACCGCCATCGGCGGCGAGGAGATGCTGCTGTACCAAGCCATGATTCAAGTCTGGCTGATGACCGGCATATGGGACAACGATCCGCCGACCGAGCCCACCAGCCATCAGAAAGTCGAAGCATTGGAGCATGCCATGCGCTCCGCGCTTAAGGAGGCCCTGTGATGAACGAAAAGAACAACGCCGTCAACCAGGCAGGCAGGCATACGAGCGCGCCTTCTCCGGCCGCAGGCTTCGAAGTGCTGCTCATCACCGGCATGAGCGGCGCGGGCCGGTCCCACGCGGCCAACAGCATCGAGGACATGGGCTGGTATGTGGTCGACAACATGCCGCCGAAACTGCTTGTCCCGCTGGTGGACATGATGACCAGCTCCGGTTCGAACATCCACAAACTCGCCGCGGTCATCGACGTGAGGTCACGTGACTATTTCGACGACCTGTCCGCCGTGCTGAGCCATCTGGACGATCTTGGGGTGAAGACCCGCATCCTGTTCCTCGACGCCAGCGACGAGGTGCTCATCAAGCGCTACGAATCCGTGCGCAGGCCCCATCCGCTGCAGCAGGGCAATCGTCTGATCGACGGCATCCTTGAGGAACGTGACCTGCTGAAGAACCTCAAAGAGCACGCCGACATCGTCATCGACACCTCGGCATTGAGCATCCATCAGCTGTCCACGAAACTGTACGAGGGTCTGCTTGGTTCCGGACCGACCACGGTTTCCGTGCATATCTTCAGTTTCGGATTCAAATACGGCATTCCGATAGACGCCGATTTCGTGGCGGACGTCCGGTTCCTCCCCAACCCGTTCTGGGTGCCGGAGCTTCGTTCGCTGACGGGCAAGGACAAACCGGTCAGCGACTACGTGCTCTCCAGCGAGGGCGCGGAGGAGTTCCTTGACGCCTACGAGAAAGCCATCGCCATCGCCATCGAAGGTTATGCGCAGGAAGACAAGCACTATGTGACCATCGCGTTCGGATGCACCGGCGGCCAGCACCGTTCCGTGGCCATGAGCGAGGCCTTGGCCAAGCGCCTGCGTGCACGTGGTCTCACGGTCTCCGTATCGGCCCGCGAGCTGGACAAGCGTTCGGCCGATTGATGACCGCATTGTGAGAAGACAGTATCCAAATACAAAGAAAAGCTGCCGGCTTTGTCCAAGTTATTCGGTATCACAGTAAGCCGGTAGCAGTGCGGGTCGAGTCCGCGACTCGCCTGAAATTATAGGGAAGAACAGGAAAGTAGGAGGTTGGCTCTTGGCTCTTCTGGATGACGTCAAAAGCGAGCTGGCCGCAATCGACAACGAGTTGCCCATCGCCAAAAAGGCACAGGCGACTGCGATGATTCGATTCGGCAATGGTTTGCACTCGGTGGATCACCACATTCTCGTGCAGGCGCAGCTTGATTCCCAAGACGCGGCCATATGGCTGCAGGACACCATCAGAAATCTGTACGGCCACGAAGCCACGCTTACCCCCGTTTCCAGGCAGACGCCGACCGGCGTGGTGCAGCGCTTCATAGTCCGCGTCCCCAAGGGCAGCGCGGCTCTGGTGCTGCAGACCGGCCTGTACAGCCGTTACACCAAAAACATGGTGCTGGGTCTGCCGGGCGACATCATCAACGGCAAGATCGCCCAGATCAAGGCCGCCTGGCGTGGCGCGTTCCTCGCAGGCGGACACCTGTCCGACCCGGGCAAGGCCAGCTATCTCGAAATCGTATGTCCGAATCATGAGGCCGCGCTGGCGCTGGTCTCCACCGCGCGTCGTCTCGGCATCACCGCCAAGCCGCGTAAGCTGCGCAGCTCCGAACGTGTGACGTTGCGCGACCCCGATGCCATCGAACGCATGCTCATCCTCATGGGCGCCCCTCATTCCGCCCGCGAATGGACCGGAAAGCGTTCCGACGGAGAGGCCCGAGGCAAGGCGAACCGTCTGGCGAACTTCGATGACGCCAACATGCGCCGTAGCGCCAAGGCCGCCGCGGAAGCCTGCGATAAGGTCCGCCAGGCCTTTGAAATCCTCGGCGACGACGTTCCGGACAATCTTAAATCCGCCGGCCAGCTCCGACTCGACCATGCCGACGCGTCCCTTGAGCAGCTGGGCCGTCTCGCCGACCCGCCAATCACCAAGGACGCGATCGCCGGACGTATCCGTCGACTGCTGCAATTGGCTGAGAAAACGGAGAAGGCACGCCGTCAAGCGGCCTGATTTTCGTTTCCGGAAACAAAACACCATGCGACTTTTCCGTCGTATGGTGTTTTTTGTTCGTTTGGGCTTGTATTATGCGTAAGTGGCAATATGGCCATTCCACGCTTACAAGCGGCTAGGAAAGGATATACATGAAGACACTCAAGGATCTTGGAGATCTCAAGGGCAAGCGCGTTCTGGTTCGCGCCGATTTCAACGTTCCGCTGGACGGCACCACGATCACCGATGATGGTCGTATCAAGGCCGCCCTGCCGACCATCAAGGCTCTGCGCGAACAGGGTGCGAAGGTCATTCTGATGGCTCATCTCGGCCGTCCGAAGGGCAAGGTCGTTCCGGAACTGTCCCTGGCTCCGGTCGCCGCCCGTCTCGGCGAGCTGCTCGGCATCACCGTTCCGCTGGCTGCCGACACCTATGGTGAGGACGCCCAGGCCAAGGTCGCCGCTATGAACGATGGCGACGTCGTGCTGCTGCAGAACGTGCGTTTCAACCCGGAGGAGACCAGCAAGGATCCGGAGGAGCGTGCCGCATACGCCAAGAAGATCGCCGCTCTCGGTGAGGTCTTCGTCTCCGACGGCTTCGGTGTCGTGCACCGCGCCCAGGGCTCCAACTATGATGTCGCCGCCGATCTGCCGGCCGCCGCTGGCCTGCTGGTCGAGAAGGAAGTCAAGGCACTGTCCCGCGCCACCGTGAACCCGGAGCGTCCGCTGACCGTCGTGCTCGGCGGCTCCAAGGTCTCCGACAAACTCGGCGTGATCGACAACCTGCTGGACAAGGCCAACCGTCTGGTCATCGGCGGTGGCATGGCGTACACCTTCCTCAAGGCCAAGGGCTACGAGGTCGGCACCTCCCTGCTGGAAGAGGACCAGATCGAAACCGTCAAGGGCTACATGGAGCGCGCCGAGAAGAACGGCGTCGAACTCGTGCTGCCGACCGATGTCGTCATCAACCCGGTCTTCCCGAAATCCGATGAGGACATCGCTCCGGAAGTCGTGGCCGCCGATGCCATTCCGGCCGACAAGATGGGTCTGGACATCGGTCCGGAATCCCAGAAGCTCTTCCACGATAAGATCGTCGATTCCAAGACCGTCGTGTGGAACGGCCCGATGGGCGTGTTCGAGGTCCCGACCTTCGCTGAAGGCACCAAGGCCGTGGCCCAGGCTCTCGTCGATGCCACTGCTGCCGGCGCATTCACCATCGTCGGTGGTGGCGATTCCGCTTCCGCAGTGCGCAACCTCGGCTTCCCGGAGGATGGCTTCTCGCACATCTCCACCGGTGGCGGCGCCTCCCTCGAGTTCCTCGAGGGCAAGGAACTGCCGGGCCTGAAGGTGCTCGACTGATCTCAGAATCATGAAGGGGTGCTTCCTCATCAGTGGGTGGGGGAGCACCTTTTGCGTATTTCGCATACAATGTCACAAGAACGACCTTTCGCTTTGACGAGCACGGACGGGAGACGACGAATATTATGGGGCCGAAACGGATTCCTTTGGTGGCCGGAAACTGGAAGATGAATTTCGATCATCTTGAAGCGACGTATTTCGTACAGCAGCTTGCATGGAATCTTCGGGCCGTCCATTTCGACTACAAACGTTGCGAAATCGCATTGATGCCGTCATTCACCTCACTCCGCAGCGTGCAGGTCGCCGTCGAATCGGACAATCTGAAAATCCGCTACGGGGCCCAAGCCGTCTCAGTCACCTCGCAGGGAGCGTTCACCGGCGACGTCTCCGCCGATATGATCGCCCATCTCGGCTGCTCGTACGTGATCGTCGGCCATTCGGAACGACGCAAATACCATCCCGAAGACGACGCGAACATCGTCGACCAGGTGAGGGCCGTGCTTGCTGCCGGCATGCAGCCGATACTTTGCGTCGGAGAAAGCTACGAGGAACGGCGCAAAGGCATAGAGCTCGATTTCGCGGTCGGCCAGGTGCACGACGTGACGCGGGACCTGTCCGATGAGGAGGCCGCGAAGCTGATTGTGGCGTACGAGCCGGTATGGGCGATCGGCACCGGCATGGTGGCTACGCCTCAGTCGGCACAGGACGCGGCCAGGGCGATCCGAAACGACCTGTCCGATACGTTCGGAACACGGGTCGGCGAAACGGTGCGAATCCTGTACGGCGGTTCGGTGTCCTCGAAAAACGCGGTGGAACTGATCAACGAGCCGGATGTGGACGGCTTCCTGATCGGCGGCTCCGCGTTGAAGGTCGATGAACTCACACGCATCTGCAAGCTGACATTGGAAACAACCGCCTGAAAACTTTTAAAAAGCATGGTTGGACGCTCGATTTTTTCAACACCATGCGCTATTATCAGAAACAGTGTTTACGAACTGGAGGTTCACCCGTGTCCGCTATGGCTACTGTCAAGCTTGTGCTGCAGATTCTTCTTGTCATCCTCAGCCTCTTGCTCACCTTGCTTATCCTTATGCACAAGGGTAAAGGCGGCGGCTTGTCCGACATGTTCGGCGGCGGACTCACCCAGAACCCGGGGGTGCAGCGGTGTCGCGGAAAAGAACCTGAACCGTTGGACCGTCATCATCGCCCTGCTGTGGGTGGCCATCATCATCGCCCTCGGTCTGATGACGAAATTCAACCTCATCTGATTGACGTAATTTGGTTTGGCCCATGACCGGCTTCACGGTCATGGGCCAAACTTGTCTCCGGCTAGATTGCTCCCGCAAAGGATTCAAATGACTTCGACAAACAACACCTATGATGACGTGACCATGGTCGTCGCCGATCTGGACGGCACACTGCTGCACGACGGAAAGACTTTCGAGGACCGTTTCCTGACGCAACGATCCATTGACAGCATCAACCGCATGCACGACGCCGGCATCAAATTCGTGGTGGAGACCGCGCGACCGGTCAGCACCGGCTACTCGTTCGTGCAGAAGCTTCCGGTTGACGCCGTCGCCTATCTCAACGGGGCGCTGTTGGATTTCAACCCCGTCTCGTCCGATTACGATATGCTCACCTCACCGACACTGCCGAAGGACGGACATCTGCAGAAGATCGGATTCTCTTCGAAAAGGGCCTGCGAGGTCTGCAAGTACCTGCTGGAGGAACTGCCTGGCATGGAAGTGGGCATCGTCATGGATGATGTCAGGTACACGAATTTCGACGTCACGAAATACTGGAAGACGCAGACCTGGCGATACACGGATTTCGATGACGTTCCGGACGGCACCGCGGACAAGCTGATCCTGTTCCCGAACGAGGAGCAGTGGAAGCGTGTGGGACGGCTCATCCCCGACGATTTCGACGTGCATATCTCCGAAGGCTCGCTGTGGATGCTGATGAATCCGCAGGCCAATAAGGAGCATGCATTGAGCATCCTCGCCGATCGCATGTCGACGCCGTTGTCACGGACCGTCTCATTCGGCGACGATTTGGTGGACATCGCCATGCTTCGTGAATCCGGCAGGGGAGTGGCCGTGGCCAACGCGAACCCCGACGTGTTGAAAATCGCCGATGAGATCTGCCCTTCGAACAATGATGACGGCGTGGCCCAATGGGTTGAGAACAATCTGCTTTGACCGACCCCCCCCACATGGAGTCTTTTCACGGAATTGAACTCATTCATGCAGCGGCATGAAACACATCCACCAAAATTGAACTCTTTGTCTTTCTTGGTGCCCTGTCGTGCTATTCTTTGAACTAGCTTTTGTTTAAATTGAACTGGAAGGATAGGCATGACGGAATCATTCTCGACCAGATTGAATGATGCCATGGCATTACGCGAGCTTAAACAGATTGATTTCGTTCATGCTGCGGAAAAGTTCAATATCAAGCTCGGCAAAAGCCATATGAGCCAATACGTCAGTGGCAAAACCGTTCCCCGTGCCGATATCGCGCATTTCCTTGCCGCGTATCTGCGGGTCAACGAGGATTGGCTGATGGGCAAGGATGTTCCCATGGAAGAGCATGCCGCGATTTTGCCGGATTTTGCCGGTGAACAGCCCGACCATGTTGACGATGCATCCGAGCAACCGACAGAAGGAAGAACCATGCGCACTTTTACGAAATCCCACAAGCTCGACAACGTGCTGTACGACGTCCGTGGACCGGTCGCCGACGAGGCCGCGCGCATGGAGGCCGCCGGCACGCACATCCTGAAACTCAATATCGGCAATCCGGCACCGTTCGGCTTCCGCACGCCGGATGAAGTGGTCTACGACATGTCGCAGCAGCTGCCCGACACGGAAGGCTATTCGCCGTCGAAGGGCCTGTTCTCCGCGCGCAAAGCCATCATGCAGTATGCGCAGCTGAAGAACATCCCCAACGTGTCCATCGACGACATCTACACCGGCAACGGCGTCAGCGAACTTATCAACCTGTCCTTATCCGCGTTGCTGGACAACGGCGACGAGGTACTCGTGCCGTCGCCGGATTATCCGCTGTGGACAGCTTGCGTGAATCTGGCCGGCGGAACCGCGGTGCATTACGTCTGCGATGAGGATTCCGAATGGTATCCGGACATCGACGACATGCGTTCCAAGATTACCGACAAGACCAAGGCGATCGTCATCATCAATCCGAACAATCCGACCGGCGCGCTGTATCCGAAGGAAGTGCTTCAGCAGATTGTCGATCTTGCGCGAGAGCACCAGCTCATGATCTTCTCGGATGAGATCTACGACCGTCTGGTCATGGATGGGTTGGAGCACATCTCCATCGCGTCCCTTGCGCCTGACCTGTTCTGCGTGACGTTCTCCGGATTGTCGAAGTCCCATATGATCGCCGGCTGGCGTGTCGGCTGGATGGTGCTGAGCGGCAACAAGCGTCTCGCCAAGGATTACATCGAGGGTCTGAACATGCTGGCCAACATGCGTATGTGCTCGAACGTGCCTGCGCAGTCGGTGGTGCAGACCGCATTGGGCGGCCATCAAAGCGTCAAGGATTATCTGGTGCCCGGCGGCCGCATCTACGATCAGCGCGAGTTGGTGTACAACATGCTCAACGATATTCCAGGCATCACTGCGGTCAAACCGAAAGCGGCGTTCTACATCTTCCCGAAGATCGATGTGAAGAAGTTCAACATCCATTCCGATGAGCAGTTCGCGCTTGACCTGCTGCATGACAAGCATATCCTCATCAGCCACGGCGGTGCGTTCAACTGGCAGGAGCCGGACCACTTCCGTGTGGTCTATCTGCCTCGTATCAGCATGTTGAAGGAGACCATCGGCGAGATCGGCGACTTCTTCAGCACGTATTGGCAGGCTTGATTTCCGGTTCGCTTTTCTTTCGATTATGGCCGCGATTTGATATCGCGGCCTTTTTGTCTTTCCGTATGTCTTCTGCGCGTATTATTTCGGCATACGAAAAAGAGGTCTCCATCAAAAGATGGAGACCTCTCGGCTTTTATCCGTTTAACGGTGCTGTATCAGCGAATGATTCAGCCGTTGACGCGGTCGATGCCAGCCTGGACGTCGGCGAGGACGGTGTCCCAGGACTTGATGAAGGCTGCGACGCCGTCAGCTTCCAGCTTGTCGGTGACATCCTTGATGTTGATGCCCAGATCGGCGAGCTTGTTCATGATGGCGTGGGACTCTTCGTAGGTGCCCTTGATGGACGGAGCGCCATTGCCGTGATCGGCGAGAGCGTTCAGGGTCTTCTCCGGCATGGTGTTGACGACGAACGGAGCAACGAGCTCGTCGACGTACTTGCAGTCGGAGTATGCGGCGTTCTTGGTGCCGGTGGAGGCCCACAGCGGACGCTGCTTCTTGGCGCCCTTGGCTTCAAGAGCAGCCCAACGCGGATCGTTGGCGAACTTGTTCTCGAACAGCTCGTAAGCCAGGCGAGCGTTGGCCACAGCGGCCTTGCCCTCGAGAGCCTTGGCTTCGTCGGAGCCGTTGGCTTCCAGCAGCTTGTCGACAGCGGTGTCCACGCGGGACACGAAGAAGGAAGCGACGGAGCCGATGTGCTTCAGGTCGTGGCCGTTGGCGTCAGCCTGGGCGATGCCCTCGATGTAGGCGTCGATGACCTGCTCGTAACGCTCCAGGGAGAAGATCAGGGTGACGTTCACGGAGATGCCCTTGGCCAGGGTGGCGGTGATTGCCGGCAGGCCTTCGAGGGTGGCCGGAATCTTGATCATGGCGTTCGGACGGTTCACCTTGGCCCAGAGTTCCTCGGCCTGCTTCTCGGTGGCCTCGGTCTCGTGAGCCAGACGCGGATCCACTTCGATGGAGACGCGGCCGTCAACGAAATCGGACTTCTCGGCAACCTCACGGAAGATGTCGGTGGCGTTGCGCACGTCGGTGGTGGTGAGCTCGCGCACGGCGGTCTCAACGTCGACCTTGCCCAGTTCCTTCAGCTGCGGATCGTACGGGCCGACCTCGTGCAGAGCCTTCTGGAAGATGGACGGGTTGGTGGTCACGCCGACAACGTTCTTGTTGGCGATGAGATCCTGCAGAGAGCCGGACTCGATGCGGGAGCGGGACAGGTCGTCCAGCCAGATCGAGACACCGGAGTCAGAGGTGCGCTGAGTTGCTTCAGTCATTGTTTTTTCTCCTTGATACCTTTTTGGATCAAATCTTGTTTATCGGTGAAAGGGGAGGGGCACATGCTGTCGTGTCCCTCCCCGTATCATCACTTGGCGGCTTCGACTTCCGCGATGGAGGCCTTGGCGGCTTCCACAACGTGCTCGGCGGTGATGCCCAGATCGATCATGTTCTGAGCACCATCACCCTGCAGGCCGAACTGCTCGATGGACACCGGCTTGCCGTAGGAGCCGAGGTACTTGTACCACGGCATGGCAACGCCGGCCTCGACGGAGACGCGGGCCTTGACGGCGGCCGGAAGCACGGCCTCCTTGTATTCGGCGTCCTGCTCCTCGAACCATTCCACGCACGGCACGGATACGACGCGGGCCTTGATGCCCTCGCCGGCCAGGGTCTTAGCAGCGGACACAGCCCACTGGACCTCGGAACCGGTGGCCATGATGATGACGTCCGGGGTGCCCTCGGTGTCGACGAGCACGTAAGCGCCCTTCTTCACGCCGTCCTTGGCCTTCTCAGCGGTCTCGGCGAGAACCGGGACGCCCTGACGGGTCAGAACCATAGCGGTCGGCAGGGTGTTCTTCTTCTCGAAGAAGTAACGGTAGGCTTCAGCGGTCTCGTAAGCGTCGGCCGGACGAGCGACCTCGAGCTGCGGGATGGCGCGGAAGGAAGCCAGATGCTCCACCGGCTGGTGGGTCGGGCCATCTTCTCCGACTGCGACGGAGTCGTGGGACCACACGTACAGGTTCGGAATCTGCATGAGAGCGGCCAGACGCACGGCGGAACGCTCGTAATCGGAGAACATGAAGAAGGTGCCGCCGTACGGACGGGTGTGGGAGCCCAGCAGGATGCCGTTGGTGATGGTGCCCATGGTGAACTCGCGCACGCCGAAGTGGAGCTGACGGCCGTACTTGCTGCAGTTCGGCCACTGCTTGGTGGCGCACTCAGCCGGGGCGAAGGTCTCAGCGCCCTTGAGGTCGGTCTTGTTGGAGCCGCCGAGGTCGGCGGAGCCGCCCCAGAGTTCCGGCATGACGGCTGCGATGGCGTTCAGAGTGGAGCCGGAAGCGCCACGGGTGGCGACGTTCTTGCCGACTTCGAAGGTGGCCTCGAGGTCGTCGATGGCCTTGTCGAAGCCTTCCGGAAGCTCGCCGGCCTTGATGCGGTCGTACAGGGCAGCCTTGTCCGGGTTGGCCTTGCGCCATGCGTTGTACTTCTCGTCCCATTCCTTGTGGGCTTCGAGACCGCGCTCGGCGACCTTGCGGGCGTGGGCGAGGGCCTCTTCGTCAACGTGGAAGGACTCCTCCGGGTCGTAGCC
>OAUU01000966.1_pt1 | contig 13064 bp, 10 predicted proteins | sample 1501381 | NCBI WGS metagenome assembly OAUU01 (sample SAMEA2580057, study PRJEB22360) | human gut metagenome | reverse complement strand
GCGGCTTCCTCGGCCGCGCGCCAGATGGTTCGGGGATTATTGCGGTCAACGCCGCCGGCCGCGCCAAAAGGGGGCATCGCCTCCGCGGCTTCGGCAACGATCGCAGCCGGTTGTCCAGCCACGGCTCCCGCGGCGAACGGTCCCGCCTGCTCGCCCTGCCAAGCGTTGGGATTCAACGCATCCAAGGCGATGGCATTCAGCAATTGATCCGGCGTGCAACGATCCCTGCGATCCGGGTCCAGTGCAGAACGGAAGGCAGCCAATGTGCCGGCCGGTAGTCCGGAAAGATTCGCGTTGCCCGAGGCCTCGCGCTCAAGTACCGCCATCATCGGCTTGGTGCCGAACACAGGCGCGCCGGTTGCGGCAAAAGCGAGCACGGACGCCACCGACCACCAATCGGTGGCGTCGTCGGATTCGGCACCGTCAATAATCTCGGGTGCGATGAATCCGGGTGTACCCATCACTAGGCCGGTGCGGGTCACGTGACTTTCGCCCTCGCCCATCGCGATACCGAAATCGACCAATACCGGTCCGGCGGCCGACACCATCACATTGGTGGGTTTGATGTCGCGATGGACGATGCCGGCCGCATGTACGGCTTTGGTGGCTTCGATGAGCTTGCGGGCCAAGCGTTCCAGATCGTCGCCCACATACCGGCCATTGGCGGCCACATCATCCTTAAGATTCTTGCCCTCGATGAGTTCAGTGACGATGAACGCCAACGTATCGTCGAGTTCCATATCCACGATGCCGCACACACCCGGATGATTGATCTTCTTCAAGGCCATGGCCTCGCGCCGCAGGCGCTCGCGCGGCGTGACATCGGGCTTGAGGTCGGGGTCGTGCAGGGCCGTGGACGCAGAGCCGGAGCCTGCCACTGACTCGTCGGTCAGGGAGTCGCGCAGAATCTTCATGGCATAGGTGGTGCCGCCGTCGTCGCGCACCCGCCACACCGACCCCATAGCTCCTGAGCCGAGCCGGGAGATCAGCGTATACCCACCAACCACTTCGCCGGGCTCAAGATTCAACGCGTTCAAATCGCTCATGCCCTCCATCCTAATGCCTTGCTGGTGCATTATTCTGGCTCTCTCCTGGGAGGCCGAGCTTGATATTTCTTGGCTCCCCTCTCTGAGAGGGGAGCCAAGAATAAGTGCCGTTTACGTATTGAGAAGTGCCGTTTACGCCATTAAGGTCGATTGCCCTGACCGGATGTGGTAGCAAATTATGCGCTCGAAATGACAGGATAGGTGCGTGGGCAGGTGCGCCAGTCGTGAATTTGCGACTCTATAACCATCGGCATCAAGGATGTGTCGGCGGTGACCCAAAGGTGAGCCAGCCGGGCACATTCAACAGTGGCACAGCGATGCAAGGGCAGTATCGTGAGCCGCTGATCGAATCGATAACGATATCAGATTCGAATGCCGCGACTTCGCCGGTCGTACCTTCGAATACTTCTCCGAAGACGGCTACCTGTTCGGCGTGATGGCCTCCCAGCAGGTCGCTGGCGCTCAGGCCAAGGGCGTGTACGCCTTCATGAAGCACTTCGCGCTGAACGACCAGGAGACCAACCGACTGAGCGAGCTCGCCACCTGGGCCAACGAGCAGTCGATTCGCGAGATCTACCTGAAGCCCTTCGAGATGAGCGTCAAGCAGGGCGGCGCGGGTGCCGTGATGAGCGCCTTCAACTACATCGGTATGGAGTGGGGCGGTTCCCCTCCTGCCGTTGGCTTGAATGGGTTTTCCTTTGCCTTCATGTGGACCGCCTCCTCGCTGAATCAACCTAAAATAAAAATTATCAAAAATATCAAAAAAATAAAAATTATCAAAAGTTGGGTTGAGCCGACTGAAGAAAACAGCCGTGGCGACAATGATTCTGCCGCAATCCGCGGTGACAACAACTGACGCGGACCTTCTTGGCAGAATCGTTGTTTGTCCCGCTTCGCCAATCAACGTCGCTCAAGTTCGGTGCGCAGACCGGCTACCGTAGCGGTCAGCTCACGCACTTCCTCGCGCAATAGGTCGATTTCGGGATTGGCTGATGTCGCAATAGCCTCTTGCGCGGCTTCCTTGGCCACTTCCTTCTCCCGAGCGTCCTCGCGCCGATCCGTCTCCAGATTGACCTGATCCACGATCCACGAGGCCAGCGTGGCCGTCACAATACCGATCAACGCGATGCCGGTGAACATCAGCACCACCGCAATGATCTTGCCTTGGAAGGTGACCGGCGAGAAGTCGCCATATCCCACGGTGGTCACGGTCACGAACGCCCACCACAACGCCGTGCCGAAGTCGGTGATCGTGGATCCGGACGCCCCGCGCTCCACGGAATACACGGCCAGCGCGCCCACGTACATGAGCATTCCCACCGCGCCGACCGCGTATACGGTGATGCGCCCGCGCACCGCCATGCCGGAGGTGCGGTTCAGCACGTGCAGCACGGTCAGCAAACGCAACAGTCGCAAGGGCCGGAGCATCGGCAGCGCGATGGTCAGCAGCGTGAACAGGTTGTGCTTGAACCACCGCCAGCGATCGTCGGCCAACCACAGCGAGACCACATAATCGACGACGAACACCACCCAGATCACGTTGATGACGGTTTCACACAGCGCGATATGCGTGCGGGAGAGAATTTCCCACGAATACACCACCAGAAACACCACGGACAGCACCATCAGCGGCCAGTCCGTCCACTTCTTCCACGTCTTCAGTCCCATATTCCGATTGCAGTGGCGCGTCCGCTGCGCCACTGCGGAGCATGACTCCGGACATCAGTGTTGTATACGTTCGTATACATTTCACGTTGTGTACGAACGTATACAGCGGTATTTTTCATCTCGTATTTCCCTTATGACTATCACCACAGTGATATAATCAAGAATATGTAAGGAGAGAGAGAAGGAGCCGGCCAATGGAGACCGCATCGATCGAACTGTGGCATGGCTCTTCGCATGTCATCAAGCATCCTGAATACGGGCTGGTCAAGCCGAACAACGATTATGGCCGCGGATTCTATTGCACGCGCAGCGTCGAGCTGGCCAAGGAATGGGCGTGCGCGGGACTGGATGACGGTTTCGCGAATCGGTACACGTTGACCACGGACGGGCTCCTCTTCCTGGACCTGTCCCAGCCGCCCTACACCATCCTGAACTGGCTGGCCATGCTGGTCGAAAACCGTCGTTTCCAGCCGACCACCACCGTCGCCGCGCAAGGCATCGAATATCTGAAACAAGTGTTTCTGCCGGATACCAGTCAGTCTGACGTCATCGTCGGATATCGTGCCGACGATTCGTATTTCTCGTTCGCCCGCGCTTTTGTCAATAACGCGATTTCCCTCGACCAACTCGCCGAGGCGATGCGGTTGGGTGAGCTCGGCAAGCAGATCGTACTCGCCAGTCCTCAGGCATTCGCGGCGCTGCGGTTCCAAGGCTGCGAAATCGCCCGCGCTTCGACCTACCACGTATTGCGCAACGAGCGCGACCGCACGGCTCGTGAAGCCTACCGTCGCAACAGCGCTGAAGCCGATCTCGACGGCCTGTTCATGCGCGACATCATCCGTGAGAAAGTGACCAACGATGATCACCGCCTACGATGAGACATACTTGCCGGACGCCATGGCCAACTTGGCCGGCGCCTTCGATTATGCGCTGAACGATTGCGGGTTGCCGGTCGGCCTATTCATGGACTTCTTCGCCACCTCCGAGGCGGCCGCGCTTTTCGGGCGAGGCACGCCCAAATACGTGTGTGGCATGTCCGGCGAGGAGCTGGTGGCCGAAATCATGCGGCAAACCGGTTGGGCGCGCATTATCGATATGCCGCCCGTCGCACTGCGCACCGGCGCAACACCCGAATACTGGGCCGGATGGGTACTCGCATACTGCCAATGGACCAGGGGAGTGCGGTTCTCGGACATTCTCGACGTGCTGCCGTTCGGCGATATCGTGCGACTTTACCCGGCTTTGCACGAAGCCGACGAAAGCCGATTCGTCGACGTGTACGACGAACGGGCCGCCGGTAATCGCACCGAGGGCGACTCCCGGCTGCACACGATCCGCGTTCGCGCCGGCCTCAGCCAATCCGGGCTGGCCCGCCGCTCCGGCGTTACCCTGCGCTCCATCCAAATGTACGAGCAGCGCCGCAAAGACCTTGGCAAAGCTGCCGTCTCCACCGTGCTCGCTTTGGCCCGCACGCTTGGCTGCCGCATCGAAGATCTGTTGGAGCCGTAAAGACGCGGAGTAGTATCGCGCCGCATCGATTCTGATAACTGAACAACTACTTTTAAGGCCCGGCCGGATGCTCGTTTGGACATCCGGCCGGGCCTTCTGGCTCCACACGGGGTGCCGAGGTATCCGTTCTCCGCTTCGAGGGGCTGATTTGGCCTTCCGTAGAGGTTTACTCCCGTTTCGAGGGGCTGGTGGCCCGCTAGAACACGGGTATAAACGGCTTCGCCCCACCGTCATTCCGCCATTTTGGGGATGCGCTTACTTGAGTACCAGCCCCTCGAAACGGAGATAGATCTCCGGAAAGGGTCAAAACAGCCCCTCGAAACTCAAGATGGCGGTTGCAGGGCGGTTGAGGATCAGTCGAAGAGCGGTTCAAACGCAAATGTGAACAATGCCACATGTGATTGGGCGGGTCGCTGCACGCCGATTTTCGGGGGTGCATGGGAATGGCGGAATATCAATGAAAAACCCTATATCTAGGTTTGTTATGTGACACGCGCCACTACATATAGTGCCTTGATTTCAAATCACACCGCTGTAATATGGCCTTCGCTTCACTGTTCATCAGAACCACATCAAGGGGAGTCGCCATGACCGTCACCGTGTTCACCAAGCCGCATTGCCCGCAGTGCGATGCCACCAAGCGCCAGCTCACCAAGCTGGGTGTGCCGTTTGAAACCGTGGACCTGACGCAGAACCCCTCCACCCTTGAGCAGCTGCAGGCCGCCGGTTTCCAGCAGGCTCCGGTGGTCATCACGCCGGACAACTCCTGGACCGGCTACCGCCCCGACCTGATTCGCGAAGTCGCCCAGCAGGTGGCCGCCGACAACCGCGCCGCCGCCACGGTGTCCGCGTGAGTCTGAGCCAGCCCGAATTCGCGGCCGAAGGCAAGACGATCGGCGCATTGGTCTACTTCTCGTCGGCCTCCGAAAACACCGCACGGTTCGTGGCCGGATGCCGTTTGCAGGACGAAGGCATCAACGTCTACCGCATCCCGTTGCGGGCCGCCGACCCGGCGCTAAACGTCCGCGAACCGTACGTCATCATGGTGCCCACCTATGGCGGCGGCGTGGTCAAGAAAGCAGTGCCGATTCAGGTCAAACGCTTCCTCAACGATCCAGCCAACCGCGAGTGGATTCGCGGCGTCATCGCCTCAGGCAACACCAATTTCGGTGAGGCCTACTGTGCCGCCGGAGACATCATCGCCGCCAAATGCAAGGTGCCCTACCTCTACCGTTACGAACTCATGGGCACCCCGGAAGACACTGCCGCCGTGCGAAACGGCCTCGTCCGCTTCTTCACCGAACAGTAAATCTTGACCCCCTCGAGGTATTGGCTCCCCTCTCCGAGGGGAGCTGTCAACGAAGTTGACTGAGGGGAGCAACTGTCTGAGTAAACACACTTCTGCCATATTCCAAGGATTTCCAATGACTGACCTCACCGCCACCGGCCTGCCGCTCGACAATACTGCCGACACCGCAGCGGAACAGTACGACCCGGCGCACGATTACCACGCGCTCAACGCGATGCTCAACCTCTATGACGCCGACGGCAAGATCCAGTTCGACAAAGACAAGGCCGCCGAACGCGAATACGTGACAGGGCACGTGGCCACCAACAGCAAGCGGTTCGCCTCCACCGCCGAGCGTCTCGAATACCTGATCAGCAACCAGTACTACAACCCTGCGGTCTTCAACCAGTACTCCGCTGAATTCCTCGACCGCATCTACGAGCACGTGGAATCCGCCGGCTTTGAGTTCGGCACTTTCCTTGGTGCGTTCAAGTTCTACACGTCCTACGCGCTCAAGACGTTCGATGGTCGCCTCTATCTTGAGGACTTCCCGCAGCGTTGCGCCGCTGTGGCCCTGGAGCTCGCCGCCGGCAATGAGCAGCAGGCCATCGAATACGCCGACGAAATGCTTGCCGGCCGCTTCCAGCCCGCCACCCCGACCTTCCTGAACCTCGGCAAGGCCCAGCGTGGCGAACCGGTCAGCTGCTTCCTGGTGCGCATCGAAGACAACATGGAGTCGATTTCGCGCGGCATCAACACGGCCCTCCAGCTCTCCAAGCGCGGCGGTGGCGTGGCCCTGCTGCTGAGCAACCTGCGCGAGCTCGGCGCCCCGATCAAGCACATCGAGAACCAGTCCAGCGGCGTGATTCCGGTCATGAAGCTGCTGGAGGACTCCTTCTCCTATGCCAACCAGCTCGGCGCACGTCAGGGCGCGGGCGCGGTGTACCTCAACGCCCACCACCCTGATATCCTGCGCTTCCTGGATACCAAGCGAGAGAACGCGGACGAGAAGATCCGCATCAAGTCGCTGGCTCTTGGCGTGGTGATTCCGGACATCACGTTCGAACTGGCCAAACAGAAGGCCCAGATGGCCCTGTTCAGCCCGTACGACGTGGAGCGCGTGTACGGCAAGCCGTTCGCCGACATCTCCGTTACCGAGCATTATGACGAGATGGTGGCCGACGACCGCATCAAGAAGACCTACATCGACGCCCGTAAGTTCTTCACCACCATCGCCGAACTGCAGTTCGAATCCGGCTACCCGTACATCGTGTTCGAGGACACGGTCAACCGCGCGAACCCGATCGAAGGTCGCGTGACCATGTCCAACCTGTGCTCGGAAATCCTGCAGGTTCAGGAGCCGAGCGCATACAACGAGGACCTCACGTATGCGCATGTCGGCCGCGACATCTCCTGCAATCTGGGTTCGCTCAACATCGCTAAGACGATGGATGGCGGCTTGGGCCACACGGTGGAGACGGCGATCCGCGCACTCACCTCGGTGGCCGAGCACACCAGCATCAACGCGGTGCCTTCGATTCGCCGCGCCAATGAGGAGGGCCACGCCATCGGTCTCGGCCAGATGAACCTGCACGGCTTCCTGGCCCGCGAAGGCATCCAGTACGGTTCTGAAGAGGGCCTCGACTTCACCGACATGTACTTCATGACCGTGGCCTACCACGCCTACCGTGCCTCGCACGCGCTCGCCGTGGAGCATGGCCGCACGTTCGCCAGCTTCGCTACGAGCGACTACGCCAAGCCGGCCGGCCAGGGCAACTACTTCGACAAGTACACCGATGGTCGTCGTTCGCTCACTCCGCGCACCGAACGGGTCCGTGCGCTGTTCGAACAGTACGGCATCGCGATCCCGACTGCGGCCGACTGGGAGGCCCTGCGCGACGCGATTCTGAAGGACGGCATCTACAACCAGAACCTGCAGGCCGTGCCGCCCACCGGCTCGATCTCGTACATCAACCATTCCACGAGCTCGATTCACCCGATCGCCTCCAAGATCGAGATTCGCAAGGAAGGCAAGATCGGGCGCGTGTACTACCCGGCCGCCTACATGACCAACGACAACCTCGGGTACTACAAGGACGCCTACGAGATCGGCTGGAAGGCCATCGTCGACACGTACGCCGAGGCCACCCAGCACGTGGATCAGGGACTGTCGCTGACGCTGTTCTTCCCGGACACCGCCACCACCCGCGACCTCAATAAGGCCCAGATCTACGCCTGGCGCAAGGGCATCAAAACCCTCTACTACATCCGCATCCGCCAGCAAGCCCTGGAAGGCACTGAAGTCCAAGGCTGCGTCTCCTGCATGCTCTGATCGTTCGAGGGAGCGTATACCGCCTTTCTTCGGCACTCGACGTACCTTCGTACGCCTTCGGCCTCAGACGGCGGTCTCCGCACGCATTGAACAACCAGAGAGCCGTTGTTACTCCCCTCACTCGGCTAACGCCGACAGCTCCCCTCAGAGAGGGGAGCTGGCCGCGAAGCGGACTGAGGGGGGCTCCACCATCTAAGGAACCAACAATGTCACGAACCGTCTATAGAGCACTGCTCCGGCTGACCGCGCCGGAGGAGTTCGAAAACAAATCCAACGACGATAACGACAACGAGTAAAAGGAACACTACTCATGGCACCTATCTCCATTCCGCGCAAACCGCTGAAACTCATCGACCGCGTCTCCGCAATCAACTGGAACCGCCTCGAAGACGAGAAAGACCTTGAGGTCTGGGACCGCCTGACCGGCAACTTCTGGCTGCCCGAAAAAGTCCCCGTCTCCAACGACATCCCCAGCTGGCAGAAGATGACCGAGGACGAGCACACGCTCACCATGCGCGTCTTCACCGGCCTGACCCTGCTTGACACCATCCAGGGCACGGTCGGCGCCGTCTCCCTGATTCCGGACGCGCTCACCCCGCACGAGGAGGCCGTGTACACCAACATCGCCTTCATGGAATCCGTGCACGCCAAAAGCTACTCGTCCATCTTCTCCACCCTGTGCTCCACCGAACAGATCGATGCCGCATTCGACTGGAGCGAGAACAACGAGTTTCTGCAGAAGAAGGCGGAGATCGTGCTCGACTACTACGAGGGCGACAACCCGTACAAGCGCAAGGTGGCCTCCACCCTGCTCGAGTCCTTCCTCTTCTACTCCGGCTTCTATCTGCCGATGTACTTCTCCGCGCACGCCAAGCTGACGAACACCGCCGACGTGATTCGTCTGATCATCCGCGATGAGGCCGTCCACGGCTACTACATCGGCTACAAGTACCAGAAGGGCATCGCCCAGCTGAGCGATGCCGAGCGTCTGGATCTGCAGGACTACACGTACGACCTGCTCAACGAGCTGTACGACAACGAAGTGGAGTACACCCAGTCGCTGTACGACCGCGTGGGCCTGACCGATGACGTCGAGAAGTTCCTGCGGTACAACGGTAACAAGGCGCTGATGAACCTCGGCTACCCGGCTTTGTTCCCGGCTGAGATTTGCGATGTGAACCCCGCGATCCTGGCCGCCCTGAGCCCGAACGCCGACGAAAACCACGACTTCTTCTCCGGCTCCGGCTCCTCCTACGTGATGGGCAAAGCCGAAGAAACCGATGACGACGACTGGGACTTCTAAGGGTTTCGCGGTCCGCGAACCCGCAGCGCCGCCGCGTTCGCACGGCGGCGCTACGCTGGAGATATGGAACAGGATCCGTTGGTCAGCATCATCATCCCGGTATATAAGGTCGAGAAATTCCTTGATGAATGCGTGAAGTCTGTGGTTGCGCAGACCTATCGCAACCTCGAGATTCTGCTGGTGGATGATGGCTCGCCTGACGACTGCCCGGCCATGTGCGACGCCTGGGCCACCCGCGACCCGCGCGTGCGGGTGATTCACAAGCCCAACGGCGGACTGTCCGACGCACGCAACACCGGCATCGCCGGGGCCACCGGTGCGTACATATACTTCGCCGATTCCGACGATACCGTGGCCCCCACGTTGGTGGAGGACTGCCTGAATGCCATGCGTGAATACGATGCCGATCTGGTGATGTTCCAGTTCGACACCATCTCCGAGAACAACAAGCCGCTGCTGTCCAACTATCGCCACAACGACTTCACCGAGGTGCAGGTTCTGACCCCGGTCGAGGCCATCAAAAAGCAGGTCAAGGCTGAGATCGACGGCTATTTCTGGGCCTTCCTGGCACCCGCCTCCACCTATCAGGGCACCGGATTCTCCTTCCCGGTGGGGCGCAAAATCGAGGATCTCTCCCGTATCTGCAACGTGATCGGCGAGGCCACGCGCGTGGTCCGTCTGCCCAAGGCGCTGTACCACTACCGCATGCGCGAGGGATCGATTACCGCCAACTGGGATCCGCAGCTCACCCGCGACTGGACCCGCGCCGCCGACGACCGCGAGGAATACATCGTCCACCGATTCCCCGAGCTCAAGGGCTTCATGACGCTGCAACAGCTGAATTTCTTTGCCAACCTCGATTACGAGACCATGCGCCAGTCGCTGATCGCCGGGCTCAAGATCGATCCCGAGGACGCCGACGCGCTTCGTCGTCGCATCGAGGGCCTGACCAAGTCCGCCGATGAGGGCGATGAGCCCGTACCGGAAACGTTGCGTGAGTTGCTCGGACTGCTCAAGCTGGGCATCACCAAGGTGGCCGATGGCACGTTCGGTAAGGCCGATGGCAGCGGTACTGATGGCGATGCCGAGAACGATGACGTAACGCTGGCCGACCGTTTCCGCGACATGCGCGAGGACTGGCGCCAGCTGCGCATCCAGCGCATCGAAAACGCCGAGGAGCGCAAGGCCGAGCGCAAAGCCGCCCGCAACGGCGTCACCTTCGAGTCTGTGTCGCATTAGTCGGCGACTGATGGAATCCGTCAGTCCGGGAAGAGCAGGCCTGCTCTACGCCGGGCGTGCCGGTTCGCACGTTCGAGAAACAGGCGTGTCATGGGCCGGACCACACAACACCCCCAGAAACGCCCATAAAGTTAACTACATTTTCAGACACGCCACTTGCCTTGGTCCACGGTCCGTGTATAGTAGTTCTCGGCTCAACGAAGAGAACCTTCACTGAACCGGAAAAAAGTAAACGCTGAAGCTTGCAGTTTCCGAAAGCAAAGTTCTACGTCGGTGGCGAGGGCGGAAGCGCAGTAAAGAACAAATCCCTTTACAACGGATCGTGAGGCACGTACCTGCCTCTGAAAGGATTAGTAATTATGGCAGAAGTCGTTTTCGACCACGTCACTCGTATCTACCCGGGCAACGATAAGCCCTCCGTGGATGATCTGAATCTTGATATCAAGGATGGCGAGTTCCTCGTCCTCGTTGGCCCTTCTGGCTGTGGTAAGTCTACGACCCTTCGTATGCTCGCCGGTCTGGAAGAGGTCAACAAGGGCCGCATCCTCATTGGTGGCAAGGATGTCACCACGATGCAGCCGAAGGACCGCGACATCGCAATGGTGTTCCAGAACTACGCTCTGTACCCGCACATGACCGTTGCCGACAACATGGGCTTCGCCCTGAAGATCGCCGGCACTCCGAAGGACGAGATTCGCAAGCGCGTCGAGAAGGCCGCTGAGATTCTCGACCTGACCGAGTACCTCGACCGCAAGCCGAAGGCTCTGTCCGGTGGTCAGCGTCAGCGTGTGGCCATGGGCCGTGCAATCGTCCGTGAGCCGAAGGTCTTCCTCATGGATGAGCCGCTGTCCAACCTCGACGCCAAGCTCCGTGTCCAGACCCGTACCCAGATCGCTGCTCTGCAGCGCCAGCTGGGTGTCACCACCCTGTACGTGACCCACGATCAGACCGAGGCCCTGACGATGGGCGATCGCATCGCCGTCATCAAGCTCGGTATCCTGCAGCAGGTCGGCGCCCCGACCGAGCTGTACGATCGCCCGGCCAACGTCTTCGTCGCCGGCTTCATCGGCTCCCCGTCGATGAACCTGAACACCCACCCGGTGGTCAACGGCAAGGCGAAGATCGGTGAGGACACCGTGGACCTGCCGGCTGAGGCCGTCAACAAGCTCACCGCCGAAGACAACGGCCAGATCGTGGTCGGCTTCCGTCCTGAGGACGCTGGCCTGGCCCCGGCTGACGACCCGAACGCCTTCTCCCTGAAGGTTGTGAACGTCGAGGATCTGGGCTCCGATGGCTACATCTACGGCAACATCATCACCGATGGCTCCGCCGCTGAGGCTTCCCAGGTCATGTCCGACCAGAACAAGCTCACCACGATTCGTGTGAATCCGCGTGCGCTGCCGAAGGTTGGCGCGACCGTCAAGATCAAGATCGACCCGGCCAAGATGCACCTGTTCGCTCCGTCGACTGAGCTGCGTCTGAACTAATAGATACTTGGCGAGGTCTAATCGCTTCGTCAACCATTAAACGAGGTTATTCTCTTCCTCTCTTATGACCTCGTTGGAAAAGCCCTGCATAGCTGCGGGGCTTTTCTTTTTGCCTAGAAAACGTACGCTAACCGGCCCCCGCAAATGAACGTTTTTTGTTCTTTTGTCCCCAATTGTATGATTGTATGCAGTAACCTCCCGAAAAGGAGATTGCGAATCTATGAGGGGAAACAATGGGCTCGAAATTGAAGTTCGTCCGTTGCGGGTTTAACGGAGGAACAGAAAGGAATCTGGACGGCAGCGCCATGCCTTGAAGCGTTGCCTTGCTTCGGTTATTGCTGTTTCCTTGTCCATCGTGTGCATGGTGCCTGCAGCATAGATAAGGGGCTGCGGACATTTTCTTGGAGATAATCACGCAGCCATTCCTTGGCTTTGACGGTATTGTACCGGGCTCATCCAACCAAGCGACTGTTTGATGCGCTCGTGGTTGTACCAGCGTATGTACTCATCGACCAAGGCGAGCACCTCGTTGCGGGTGTGTTCCTCCCACTTCTCGGGGTGGACCGCCTCGGTCTTCATCCTGCCGAAGAATCCCTCCGCGGCCGCGTTGTCCGGCGAACAGCCCTTCGCGCTCATGGAGCGCGTCAGCCCGAAGCGTTCCATGAGCCCGAGCCATCCGGGCCACCGGCAGTGGCATCCACGGTCGGAATGCACCAGGGGACGCGCGTTCCCCGGCAGCGTCGAGGCCGCTTTCTCCGGCATCCGGTTGGCCAGCTCCGCGTTGGGGCTGAAGCCGGCGGTGTATGCGACGATCTTGCCATCGAAGCAGTCGACCGGCGGCGAAAGGCACGCCCTTCCCGTCCCTGGCCTTGATCTCGCTGATGTCCGTCAGCCACTTCTCGTTCGGACGCTCGGCCGTGAAGTCCCGGTCGACGAGATTGGCGGGAGCCGGCGTCGTCTCGCCCTCGTAGGAACTATACCTGCGTCGCTTGGGCACGTGCGCCACGAGCCCTTCCTCCGCCATGATCCCGCGGACCGACTTCTCCGATACGCCGGTCTTGAGCACCGCCTTGATCCTGCGGTACCCGTACCTGCCCTTGGAATCGGCGAACGCCCCGGCCACCTCTGCCCTGAGTCCGGCGTACTTGTCAACGCCGAGCCGGGCGTGGCGGCAGTGGTGGCCGCCGGGCGC
>OAUU01000963.1_pt1 | contig 13087 bp, 18 predicted proteins | sample 1501381 | NCBI WGS metagenome assembly OAUU01 (sample SAMEA2580057, study PRJEB22360) | human gut metagenome | reverse complement strand
TTAAGGATATCCAATACGTTCAAGCAGTTCAGGCAGCCGCTCCAGCGGCGGGGCAGGATAGTGCCGTCTGACAGGAGGTGTGGTCACGCCGCCAAGGTTTGCTGCAGGGTTCGTATCGATTAACTCCTGATGGACCGCATGGCGCATTATGTTACTCAGGTGCTGCCGTGTGCGGGACGCAACCTCCAGCAGACCTTTTTCCTCGATCCCTTTCAGCAGGTCAATGAAATGACGGGGTTTAAGTTCTGATACAGGTAAGTTCCCGATGACCGGAAAGATGTGATTGTTCAGACTGGCACGCAGACGGTCGGCGGTGTTCTGCGACCATTTCCTGTTACTTTTATGCCACGCCAGCGCCACGTTTTTAAAAACTTTCTCCGGTGTTCGTGAGCCACGTTCAGCAGCCCGCTGCTGTACCGGGTTGATATTCAGCGCCAGCATTTTACGGATACCTTCACGTTGCTGTCGCGCATCAGACTGGGAGATGGCTGGATAGGCACCCAGCGCAATGCGGGATTCTTTACCGCTAATACGGTATTTGAGATACCAGTGGCGGGAGCCACCCGGCTTGACCAGCAGATACAGACCGTGAGAATCGGAGACTTTAAAGGGTTTATCAGAAGGCTTGAGGGTGCGGATTTTTGCGTCGGTAAGGGATATATGGGGGTCACTCCATTATCGAACTAACCTGACCCCAGATTTGACCACCAATTTTTCCCGATGCGTAGGGTAAAATCAAAATGCACCGAGAAGAGTTTTCACACTAACCTGTTGAATCAACATCAGATAAAGATTCGCAAGGATGCAAGAAAACAGAAAATTGGCTCCTCTGACTGGACTCGAACCAGTGACATACGGATTAACAGTCCGCCGTTCTACCGACTGAACTACAGAGGAATCGTGAGAACGGGGCGCATATTACTTAGCGGTACCTTGTCTGTCAACACTAAATTTCATAAGCCATTTCAATTGGTTAATTAATCTGCAAAGTTGTTAATTAATGAACATTCGTCGCCGAAAACGAGTCTGTATCATTAGCGTGATGCAGTCTCTGCAAAGGATCTTGTTGATAAAATTGACAGAAACGTTGCCACAATGAAGGGAAACGAGGAGCAAAAAGTTCTGGGGCGCTAAAGAAATATTCAGAAAGTACGGCAAAACATTCAGCAGGATCACTGGCAGCATAAGCATCAATGCTCGCCGCATTCTCACCAACTAATTCGATTTCTTCCTGAATGTTGTTCATTGCAGCATGAAGATCGTGTTCCCAGCCAGCAACCTCACGCAACGAAATAAAGGGAACTCCGCTGGCGCGATCGCCGTTACGGGTGTCCAGCTTATGAGCGACTTCATGAATAATCAGGTTAAAACCAGAAGCATCAAAAGAATCTTGTATATCCAACCAGTTCAAAACGATAGGCCCTTGCTGCCAGCTCTGACCTGACTGAACAATACGTTGGTTATGCACCAGACCGATATCGTCTTCCCATTCATCATCGACCACAAATGGCGCAGGATAAATTAAGACTTCATGAAAACCATCCAGCCATTCCAGTCCTAACTCCAGAACGGGCAGGCAAAATAGAAGTGCTATCCGGCAGCTTCTTAATGAATTCAGCTCAAAGCCCTGTAAAGGAACAAGCCGTTTTTGCTGTAAAAAACGTTCGGCAAGAGCGACCAATTTGCTTTGTTCCTGTTCTGTCAGACACGTTAAAAGGGGGATCGATAGTGCTTCCTGCCAGGGAAGGGCAGTTTGATGTGCTGATTCTTGTACTTTCCAGGGCCACTTAATCATCGTTTTGCTCGCAAACTCGTCACTTGAACAAAATTGCACGGACAGGGACTGTTAAAATGCCAAATTTCCTGGCATCATGGCAACCATCTGAACGGAGAGATGCCGGAGCGGCTGAACGGACCGGTCTCGAAAACCGGAGTGGGGGCAACTCCACCGGGGGTTCAAATCCCCCTCTCTCCGCCAAAATTCAATCACTTACACATCATTAAGTCAGTGACAAAAATCACACTTGGAATTACTTGGAATATTGTCTTGGAATATTTTCAGGTAACGGGACATCAAGTGTTGGTGAAACTTTAACCTTCCTGTCATAGATTAGCACTTGCCCTTCGGTTTTGTGACCAGAGAAAAGTTGCTTATCCCGGCTGCTTCCTTCATAGTCTGAAATTCCTTTCGCCTTCAGATCATGAAAGGTGAAGTCGGTTAAAATACCTGAAATTTTGCCTGCGCGATTTCTTGCTTCTACCCACATTTCGTTAAAGCCTTTGTACATATATCGGTTGCCGTATTGATTGCTGATTACATAGGCGGATGTTGGTAACTGTTTTGCTTTTTCGATCGCCGCCTGTAATCGTGGACTCCATGCTTTTATCTGTTTTTTCCCTGTTTTCCCTTGCTGGATAAAGATCCCGTCGTTTCCAATCTGCTCCCATTTCAGCGATAACACATCGGAAACCCTCGCTGCACACAGATAGGCAATTTCCATTGCGATAAAAACAGGAAGAGGTGCAACGCTTAATACTGCCTGGTATTCTTTGTCGGTTACATATCGTTCGCGGTTTTTGGCCTTGAATTTACTTACACCTGCACATGGGTTAGCCTTCACGTACCCTCGCTCATACCCCCAACTGTAAACACGGGACATACTGCTTTTTTCATGGTTGGCTTGCGTTTTACTTTGCTCCCCTCTTTTGTCCATGTATCGACGGATGTGTTCTGGTTTTATGGAATCCGCTGGTACCTTACTGAATACGGCAAGCAACTTTTTTTGATGTTGCAGATAATCTTTTTGTGTTCTTGGACTAAGGTCACTGTAATAGGCGCTGGCGAGGAATTTTTCCCACAAGCGACCGAATGTCATTGCACGATCGCGATTATTTACAGTTTCCTCATACTTTTTCCATAAAGCAGCTAAACCATCCTTGATGGCGGTTAGTGTGACAGATTCTCTGGATGTTGGTTTCCATACATAACTATATTTATTTGGGTATACATTTGGAGGTAATTTTTCGTGTTCAGGATTTTTCCTTCGTCTTCCCATCAGATCGCACCAAAATTCGGCTCTACCTCGCGTGGTGGTAAAGTTTTATTGCAGGTAAATAGATCCCGGCTGACAATCGGTTTGCCACTACGATTGGTATAGAACGGAAGCCCGTTTTCCATTAACCATTTTCGCTGGTGGCTTGCATATTTGCAGCCCGTTAATATTAGCAATTCATCTTCGGTTAAAAATAAGCTGCTCATAGCTATATCTCATAACCGCCGCTAACTATATACGGTTAGCGGCAATTAGGGTTGAACATTAAAAATCAGCCTGACTCGGGATCAGTTTTTGCCAGATAACTGAAACGTATTTTGCCTGGTAACGGGCGTCATCAAGTGCATTATGGCGCTCACCTTCGAATGGAATAGCCGTTCTGGCATCGAAGTCTATGGCTTTCCCCAGCTCAACGATTGTGCGTACATCGCGATCGTTGTAGTAACGCCACGGGCAGGGGATCCCCTGCCGTTCGTATGAACGGCGCAAAATTGTGTTGTCGAAGTTGGCTCCATTTCCCCAGACCTGAACAAAAAATTCACCGGAGTTTTCGTCGATAAATTCCCGCAATTGTAACAGTGCATCATCTAACGGGATTTCATCGGTCATAATGGCAGATTGCGCTTCGCGTGATTGCTTAAGCCACCATTTAATGGTGTCCCGATCAATGACTCCGCCAGCAGTTTCCAGATCGATAGTCTTACTAAATTCCGGTCCCATATCTCCGGTTTGCGGATCGAAAAATATTGCACCTATTGAGATAATCGGGGCATCAGGATTTTTTCCCATGGTTTCAAGGACGATCATTAGATGGCCACACGTCCTGCTGGTGGATGTGATAACGTGATGACCGTTCACCGTAATTAAGGGATCTGCCGTCTCGCCAGTTTCACTATCGCTGGCGTGATCCTGAGCGCTGCCAGCATTCTCCTTGTGTGGATGTTCAGCGCCTTCCATTTCCTTCGGATCATTTTCCTGAACTTCAACCTGATTCTCTTCATCGAATGTTTCCTGGTATGTTGCGTCGCCCATCACCGCGCCACAATCAGGGCAGTTGCCGCCGCCGCTCTGACCGCAGGCGGTGCAGATCTTTTCCGGTTCCTGTTGCACTACTGGTTCGGATTGTTTCGTTTCTGGCTCGTTTTGTAACGCATTTGGGCTGTTTTGTTCCGCTTTTTGGTCGTTCCGTTCCGATTCATGCTGGTTCTGGTTCACAGAATCGCGAGTCTGGATCCCCTTGACCCATTTCGGATCATTAGGGTCGCTAATCCCCTCAACAAATTCACCACGCGATACAGCAAGTAACTTATCGGCGTCAGGCTGGCTGATATTGGCTGCCTGCATAATTTTGTTTACTTCGTCAGCGGTGACTTTTACTTGGTTAGCGGAACTCACCTGCGACTGAGCATCCAGCGACTGCGCGTTCTGGCAATGTTCAGTTGTATCCGGTTCCATTGTTTCAGTTGTTGCCTGTTCACCTGCCATTGCGTCAGATGGTTGTGGTTTTTCTTCTTCTGTTTCACGCTCAGTAACCACCTCGCGGTTAATTTCTTCCAGGATATCTTTTTCCGGCGTATGCCGGGCAGCTGTGAGAGTTTCCTTGCTGGGGTTCTCGTGATCAGTTTCCGTCAAATAGGCGTTGATATACCCCTGAAGGCGTCCCGGGTAGTGATAAAATTCAGGGTGTGCGCTTCGGATAAGTGCAAAAATAGCGGCGCGGGAATAGTCCAGAATACCCGGGGTTGCACGAAGTGCTGCGGACCATTCTTTGAACGGACTTTCTTTTTTCAGGACTACTTCTTTTGCGCGACGATAAACGCTGCCCGGAATTTCATAAATATTAAAATCCATCGGAAGTGTGGCTGCTGCAATCTCCACATCCAGTGTGTCGAGGGTGTGTACTAAATTCGGATTGCGATCGGTTTTGTTCCCACCGCCAGCATTAGCACCGGAAGCCGTGCGGGTGATGCGTGAAACACGATTTCCTTTCATCCACTCTTTTGTCAGCAGACCCCGATCAGTGTAGTCAGCGTCCAGGTATGCTTCGAAAAAAGCAGTTATTAGTCCCAGGTCTGAATTACCAGGATTAGGGAAAACTTTGTCAGTGTCACGAACCAGTTTGTGGAGGTCGCGAATCTCCAGCGAGTCGAGCAGACTGGTTTTATGCGAAATAGCCAGGGCAGTAACAGCCGGTAGTTCTTCAGCCCGTGCAATGTGTAATGCCTGGAGTTCGTCGCGTGAAACGTGCGTTACTGGTTTTTCGCTGCCGTGTTGAGCAAGCCAACGAATGGGCAGTTCCTGACCGGAGACAGGCAGAAGCATGCTCTCCTCAATCTCAGTCATGTCTTCGCCGTTGATGTTGGTATTGTCAGTGCTGGCTGGTTTGTCCTGAACAGAGGGGGAAGGGCCGATAAATGTCATTGTGATGCCATCTTTCCCGCCTTTTTCATAGCGGTTGCAGAATTCAGTATCAAACACGCCTTCTGGCGGAAGGTCGTCAACAACGGGCAAATTGACGCGGACGGGTTTTTTAAAGTCGTCTTCATCATAATCGTTGTCATCCATTGCGGTAATGCAGCGGGAGATTGCAACAGATAATTTTTTGCTGTAGTCCAGTAAAAACCACCTTTAATTCCCAGGCGTTTTCTTACTTTGTCATTTTTTGCTTCGCAATATAGTGCAAATTCTTCTTTATCAGTGCTCATTATTGATAAACCTCATCACAGATTTAAGGGTGAACAAATCTCTGCCATTGCTGACATATAAGAATGAAACTGGATATTTATTACGGTGCTGTTTTAAAATCCTGCCGGGATTTCGTTATCCTGGTGAATAACTTTATCGACCGGATAACAGTTGCCTGGAATTTTCTGTTCGGTTGCTGCGGCCATACATTCCTGCATTGTTCTGTGAACACTGACTGCAATATCAACTGGCTCTCCGGAAACAAGAAAAACCGTCAGAATAAGTGCAAATACTGGATTCATTGTGCACATCCTTTTGGCATCAGACGTAAACGGGCCAGCATTGAAACAATGCATACTTTATTTAATAACTCCCGTTCGTGTTTTCTTTTGTTAATGGCCTCTTCAGTGAATACAGGATTACTGATAGTGACACCAATTTCAAAACAACCTTCAGACGTATTAACGTTTGGTAATAACGTTTTCATTATCGCGTCCTCAACAATGAATTTTGTGATGCAGTGCCTGGTGCCTCCAGGTGACGTTAACCAGTTAACAATTAACGCCGGATACAGAGAATCCACCCATAACACTGTTTTTGGTTTTAACTGTTCCGCGTGCGCTTAGCCGCATTCACCGCATCACAAAATTCACTTTAAAAACGGCGGCAGAGCAGTCACGGAGTAAAACTGATACCGCCAAACGTCACCAGAAAATTGATAACAGAGGGCGTTGCAGCGGGGTTGTCACTTAAGCGTATGGTCAACCTGACAACCCGGTGTCCTCAACGGGGAAGGAATAACCCCGCCATACTTACCGCCGCGCCATTTCGCGGATTGCCACAACCGGAAGCGCACGGTCGACGAAAATTTAACGACAGGCTATCTATGAACCAGCTACCTCGCCGTGCGCTTTCGCGTTATGGTCTGACCTTTCAGGGAAATATCCTTTCAGTAAACTGTCTGTGCCGGATGCTCACCCGTGTCCGGCGCACGCACTCCACCTCATCCGTGGAGAACTCCTTAATTACCAACCTTAGCTTCGTTGGTTAGCTATTAACGCGGGTATGTAATCATTCTGGCAATGCTTAATGCCGCTGCTTTTTCCAGATTAGTGATATCCTGCTCCAGAGCGGACAGATTTTCAGCCTGCTTAGCCCTGGCTTCATTGGCCCATTTCAGATCCTGCGCTGCATTAATTTTCTGGTGCATCCACTCATAAAGTTCATCATCGGTATAGTCTGGCGCGATGATGACGGGTTCTCGTTTCTGCATGTCGGCTCCTTGTGGTTAGCGTTGCCTGCTTTTAACCACGTCAGGCGAGGTGGTATCCTCTGAGGGGTCTGTTACTCGAGAGGAAATTGGTTATGAGTACAATCAAGTTTTCTTGCCCAGAATGTGGTGGCGAAGTCTTTGACACATCCTTTAAGTCGCAGGGCTCTGACAGTTTCGCGGGAGCCATCTGCAAAAATTGTGGTCACCTTGTAACTGAAGATGAGTCCTCGCAGTTCGATGACGAAATCGTTGACAATATCTTCGGTGCACTTACCAGAGACTTTCTGAAGTAAAGGCGCATACCGCTTAGTTACCGCTCTGATAATTCTTACCTGTCCGGCAATGGCGCTGATGTCAATATAAAGCGCCATTGCTGCTTCTTTGCCGATCCCGGGATGCCTTCCATTCTGATGTTTGACTTCGCCCACTGAGAAATCCTCTGTTTCCCCTTAACGCCGGGGTAGCGGAACAAAAACCTGCTGCATAGTTATTAAAGTTGAACCCTGCCGTCATGTTCTTACGCCTCGGGCTGGCTACTTAACCCCCGACCACTGCCTGGTAACTCGAAGTATTGCCCGGCGTTCTGTGTGGCGGGGTGGGTTGGTATGCAATAAATCTAAAAGCATTTAGTTTTATAGTCAAGGGGAATCTAAATTAATTTAAAAAAAAGGTCGGCATAACCGACCTTAAGTTCAAGGACATGGCAGGGTTATAGGTTGAACTGCACACCTTTTGCTACGGCAACAATTTTACACTCTGGCGTAAGCAAGGATGATTGATAGCGCGGATTGAGAGGGCTTAAATACACAAGTTTTCCATCAATAACTAATTTTTTTATAGTCATAGACGGTTCATTTGTAAGTGGATCTGGAACTATTACAGCGACGATACTGCCATTTTTATAACTCTCTCCTGGTCTTAGGATCACAGTGGCACCAACCGGGATACTTGGCGACCCTGAGGGGTTATGCATAGTGTCATCAGGCATTGAAACGGCAAAATCACCTTCCACTACATCAAAGAATGTGGTGATCCTATCGACATTTCCCATTGTTTTCTCTCCTTCTAAGATTAGGAAAGAAATCGCGTCACCCCACGAAAAGTAGGGGATCTTGGTGCCTGGATTGCTCTGCACAAAAGATAGTTCAGGAGACGATACTCCATACAGGAGATAGGACTCAGTAGTTCCTAATGCCTGGGCTAACTTACTTAGAGCTTTGCTGCCGGGTTCGTTTAGATCTTTCTCCCAGTACCCTATAGTAACCCCAGTCACGCCTGAAAGCTTACCCAGTTCTACTTGGGTGAGTCCCTTATCTTTTCTGAGTTTCTTAAGCCTGATGCCAAGGCTTTCCATCATTTTCTCCCGCGAGTTGAATATAAATTATTTTAGATCGCATTGACCTAAAAAAAATTATCCTGTAATCTAAAAATACTTAGATTTTAGGAGGGTGAAATGCGAGTTGATGAACTTGTTCAGTTTTTTGGCTCTGTTCAGAGGGTCGCTGATTTTTATGGGATAACCCGCGAAGCTATTTACATGTGGCGTAAGCGCCCCGGTGAAATAGTTCCGAAAGGGAGAGCTGCGGAAGCTGCTGCATACTCCAAGGGAAAATTATCTTTGAACCCAGAGCTTTACAAAAAGAAGGATACCACCCGGGACAAAAGGAAGAGTGATTCATGAAAATCAAACATGAACATATCCGCATGGCGATGAATGCCTGGGCGCATCCGGACGGCGAAAAAGTACCGGCTGCGAAAATTACCAAAGCGTATTTCGAGCTGGGAATGACGTTCCCGGAACTGTATGACGACAGCCATCCGGAAGCCCTGGCTCGCAATACTCAGAAAATTTTCCGCTGGGTAGAGAAAGACACCCCTGATGCAGTTGAAAAAATTCAGGCGTTGTTACCAGCGATCGAAAAGGCAATGCCACCTTTGCTGGTGGCCAGAATGCGCAGCCATAGCTCAGCCTATTTTCGGGAGCTGGTGGAGACGCGGGAGCGATTGGTGAGAGACGCTGATGATTTTGTCGCAGTGGCGATCGCTGGTTTCAACCAGATGAACCGTGGTGGCCCGGCAGGAAATGCTGTGGCAGTACATTGACTGACAATAGCCATATCGAATCGCTTCCGGCAACTCGTGAGTAAAAAGATTCGGTATCAGAAGAGGTGAGTATGGCTAACGCCTGGCTCAGATTATGGCATGACATGCCAAATGACCCTAAGTGGCGAACAATTGCCAGGGTGTCAGGGCAGCCAATTGCAACAGTGATGGCAGTGTATATCCACCTATTGGTGAGCGCGTCACGAAATGTCACGCGAGGTCACATTGATGTCACGACAGAAGATTTGGCAAGTGCGCTCGACGTGACAGAAGAGGTAATTGATTCAATTTTACAGACGATGCAGGGGCGGGTACTTGATGGTGATTTAATCACTGGATGGGAAAAACGCCAGGTGCTTAAAGAGGACAACGGCAATATTTCGCAAACCGCAAAATCTCCTGCAGAGCGCAAGAGGGCGCAGCGAGAGAGGGAAAGAAAGCGGGAACAAAATGGCGATTGTCACGGCGCGTCACGAAATGTCACGCACATGTCACGACAAGTCACGACAGATACAGATACAGAGAAAGATACAGATCAAGAAGATCAAAACACTATGGTCCATGGCGTAAAAAACGCCACGAACCAGGCAGGGGATGTTCAGACCGTCAATCCTGGTCAGCCAGCAGGCACGACACCGGAAGCCGATTCAGCGTATGCGCTGAAAGCCGATTCGGGCGCTGTGCAGCAGGTGATGACCGCAAGGCCGGAGCAATCGCACCCACTGCAGCAGCCTGAAGCCGATTCCGCCATTCAGCGGGAAGCCGATCGGGTAGTCCCGGAAAAAAACGGGCAGTCTGTGGGAAGAGTGGATTATCCGGATGTGTTCGAACAGGTCTGGCGGGAGTACCCGTTGCGTGCCGGGGCAAACCCGAAGAAATCCGCTTTCAGTGCCTGGAAGGCCAGATTACGCGAGGGGGTGCCACCAGAGGCCATGCTGGATGGCGTGAGGCGTTACGCAAGATACCTGGCGGCTACCGGGAAAACGGGAACGGAATTTGTTCAGCGAGCGACGACGTTTTTTGGACCGGACCGGAATTTTGAGAACCCCTGGTTGCTCCCGGTAAGTGGCACGAACAACCAGCGTTGTGTGAATCATATTTCTGAACCTGATACAGAAATTCCGCCTGGTTTCAGGGGATAAGTGTTGATTTCAGGTCATGAGGTAATTTTCAGGAGGGCTTGTGGCAAAAGTTTTTACACAAGAAGAGCGGGAAAAAATTAAAGGGCAGGTTGTTGAACTCGTACGCCAGAGTGGGCGTGAGACGTTACGACAACTGGAAGCGAAAACAGGTGCGACAAGATATCTGATGAGCGTTCTCGCCAGAGAGCTGGTTGCCAGTGGCGATGTATACAACTCTGGTTACGGGTTATTCCCGTCTGAACAGGCTCGTAAGGACTGGCAAAACGCCCGCAAAAAACTCTCAAGGGCAAAGCTGAAGAAAAAAACATCTGTGGTTGATCCGGACCTTATCTGGTCGTTACCAGACGGCGAAATACGCCGCTACGACAGGCGCCTAAACATAATCTGTCGCGAGTGCCGGAAGAGTGAAGCTATGCAGCGTGTACTGGCTTTCTATCAGGGTAATATTCAGGAGGCGGTACTGTGAGTGAAATTAGCTATCAGGCTTCAATTACCGCTGGCATTCGCATCAAAGGAGAGGAGCATGGAAATATAGGGGCAAATCCAACCCTCGTAATCAGGTTAATTTTCTTTATGAGCCATCGGAAAGACCATATTGCCATCACGCCTCTGTTCGGGTTGACGAAAAAGAGCGTCAGGTCCGCTGTAAAATCTGCGGTGCAGTTGTGGAGCCGTTTGACTGGATGCTCTCTGTGGCGAAAAGAGAAACCAGACTGGCAGATGATGTAAGGCTATTGCGCCAGGAGGAACAGGAAAGGCGGAAAAATATAGAAAAGTTAATTCAGATTGAGCGTAACGCGAAAGCGCGGATACGCAGGGCGACAAAATCCAGAACTGAATAAATAAATTTAGCGCTGTAAATAAAATCTAATCCTTAACTGGAGGTATATTTATGTTAAATACACAGAAAGCCATTAATGCGGAAAAATATAACGAGTGGGCAAGAAAATTCTCTGAGCAGATTTTTAAAATTACTGGCGATGAGAATGCGGCAAAAAATGAATTAGAACCGTGGACGCCTGAAGGAGCCGACCCAAATTATTGCTGGAGGGAGGTTGATCCAGTTGATGCTGCAAATGAAGCTATGAGTTATCACAACGATTAATGTCAGGAGGCCGCCCGAAAGGGCGGTAATGAATGGTCACATTATTTAGAAAAAAATATCCGCGAAAGAGTAGAACAACAGAATTTCTGTTTCTCATTCTGTTTATCGTGTTGATGATACCGATATCCCCGTTAATCCTAGCCTGGATAATCGGAAAAATAATTGAGCCAGTTATTGAATTGTATAACGACGTGGTATGGGCGTCATTCAACACACTGCACAATAAAATTAATCCGTATAAGGAAAACTGATATGGCAACTTTGACAAAAAAAGAACGGGCATGGTTGAACGAATTACAGGAAGTTCTTGATCGCTGTCCATCACCGAAAAAAATTGGCTTTTACACCATTGGCGATAAAAGCATTTACCTGTATGACCTACGCCGCATGGATGAAATCATGGAGGCTCTTGATAATCGTTCGTCGATGGATTGGTGTGTTGCTGTTCATGATATGAATGCAGGGTTTGATGAAAAGATTTTGTTCCCCTCATCAGTTGAAAGCACTGCGGGTTAAGGAGTAACACATGACCACTATTACCAAAGAACGTATTGAATTGTTCATTAAAAATCCGCTTGAAAACGGGCTTACCCGTGGTGAACAAATGGAACTGGCACGGATTGCGCTGGCATCGCTGGAAGCAGAGCCGGTGGCAAAGATTATAGCTCATTACCCATTAGGGGTTGACGTAGGCAAACAAAAATTCGTACAGGCCATTAGAGAGCTTCCTGACTTTGGCGGATATCTATTTGCCGCCCCTCCAGCGCCGATAGTGCCGGAAGAAATGTATTGGCAGGATGCGCCAGTTGAAGGCAGCAGCAAAGCGACTGCATACGCTACAGGCTGGAACGATTGCCGCGAAGCCATGCTTCAGTCCGGAAACTTTCGGGAAAATAAAGATTCGTCAACCAATAATTTTCGGAAAATCCCGGAAGCGTCAACCAGCTCTCCGGTAACTCCGGCTCTTCTGCCTGGTGGTTTCACCATTGAGGAGGCGAAGGAATTACATGAAGACCTGGTACGCAGCCACATAAGCAAGGCCTTAAGTGGCGAAAAGATGAAAAAGAAAGATCGCGATGCTGATTTGCGCTGGATTCATGGCGTTATAGTTCAGGCAGCGTGGTTTGTAAAAGCATCACTGGAGCAGAATGCACTATCGGGCAACTATCCGGTAACTCCGGATAGTTGGATAAGCTGTAGTGAGCGAATGCCGGATACCAAAACAGCCGTTCTTGTTGCCAGGGATTTTGGCAGGAAAGGTGACTGGCGAATGAAATGGGCGACTTACATCCCGGGGCATCCTGACGCTAATGATGGGTGGATAATACCTGGTGCGTCGTGGATACCATCACACTGGATGCCTCTACCAGAACCGCCGCAGGAGGTGCGCCAATGAACTGGCCTGAAGCATTTGCAATTACAGGCGTTGCTATGGCTATCGCTTTTTTAGTATATGTTATTTGTCGGTGGGGGTAAAAACGTTCGCCGGGATTAACACCAAAGGAGGGAATATGTCGGATGATATATCACTGGCAATGGAAGGTGCGCTGGCTGTTGTTGCTGTTGTGGGTGTTTACTGCCTGGTTGTGTTTTTGATGGAGCGCCTGGGGAACTGAATTCATTCCGTATGGGAATTCCCATATCGGGTAAAAACGGTTTGCGGTAAAGCGAGAGTTAAGTAGAATTGCTGCGGGTGCTTGAGGCTATCTGCCTCAGGCATGAACAC
>OAUU01000942.1_pt1 | contig 13311 bp, 19 predicted proteins | sample 1501381 | NCBI WGS metagenome assembly OAUU01 (sample SAMEA2580057, study PRJEB22360) | human gut metagenome | reverse complement strand
GCCTTCCGCGCCCACCAAGGAAGCCCGGCCCGAAGCCGCCGCCGCCACCGACGCCCAGACCGCAGCCCAGACGGCAGTGGACAAGGCGAACACGGCAGTCGCCGCCGCACAGGCGAAGATCGATGCCGCCGACAAGCTGGCCCAAACCACCGCCAAGAACAAGACGGATGCGGAAGCCGCGATCAAGCAGGCCAACACGGACAAGACGAAGGCCTTGGCCGACCTGGCCGCCGCCAAGGCAGCCAAGGCCGAGGCCGAGAAGGCCAAGCAGGCCGCGCTCGAAGCCAAGACCGTTTCCGACGCGAAGGTTGAAGCCGCCGACAAGCAGGTCAAGGCCGCCGACGAGGCCATCGCCGACGCCAAGGCCGCATACGCGAAGGCGAAGGACGACCTCAACACGGCCACCGGCAAGCTCAACGACGCCCGGAACACCATCAAGCGTCTGCAGAACGCCGAGGAGAACCTCAAGAAGGCGAACGCGAAGCTGGCCGACGCCCAGGCGAAGCTCGACGAGGCGAACAAGGCCAAGGATGAGGCCGACAAGGCATACGAGAAGGCCAAGGCCGACTATGATGCCAAGCTAGCCGACAAGCAGGCGTCCGACAAGGAGCTCGCCGCCGCCAAGCAGGCCGAAGCCGAAGCCAAGAAGCAGGCCGAGGAGGAAGCCAAGAAGCAGCAGGAAGCCCAGAAGAAGGCCGACCAAGCCAAGAAGGATGCCGAAGCCAAGAAGCAGAAGGCCGAACAGGCCAAGAAGCAGGCTGCAGGTGTGACGAACAATGGTCTGGCCTCCACCGGATCGGACACCACCGCAATCGCCACGCTGGCGGCGATCATGACCATCGCCGGTGCTGGCTGCGTGCTCGTGCGTGTACGTTCCGCCAAGCATGCCGATGGATGGCATGCAGTCGAGGACTGATTCTCACCGCACCAAACGTGTTTTGCCCGCCTTCGACCCGAAACAGGGGAGAGGCGGGCAAAACCGTATTCCCACATACCGAAGCAAAACGGTAGCTTCTTTTGTTACTATCAGAAAAAAGTCAGTGAATTGCGTGAAAGGGTCTGGCTATGAACGATGTGGGCCATGCGCCACTCCCGGGCGACGTGCTGCTACACCAATACCTGCAACCAAACAACATCACCATGTACCGTCTGGCGAAAGCCATGAACCTGCCACAAACCACCATCAGTGGCCTGATACACGGGAAAAGACGCATCACCACAAGCCTCGCATACCAGCTCGCCTACGTGTTGGGCACATCACCGGAATACTGGCTGGAATTGCAGATGAATTACGACATTGAAAACTACGACAAATTCGACGAAAGCGGACTGACGGTCCTCATTGATAATACGGTCGGCGACACTGTCCAATCAGAACGATGACTTTCGTCCATGCCCACTTTGATGGCCTCGATTCCGCCAATTCGTTTTCCGCTGCCGCGCATTGTACTGCTGAGAATATTCTGTGCTGGCGCTTGTCCTTGTATTTTCTCCCTCGGAGTGGCTGAATAGGGCTCGTTTCCATTGGTTTGCGTTCATGGGTTCTTTCTAGCTGGGAGAGCGGACTTCTTATTGAGAGTGATTCTTATCTGACATAATCTACATTATTGGCTAAAAGACGATTTAGGGCAATGCTTGTTTTTTGCACTGCGTTTTCCCTATATGCGTCAACTACCTCGCCCTTACGGATGAGGTAGTTGACTTCTTTCTAGAAAAGTTCGTTTTGTATTGGTTTGCTGAGTCGTGCGTGGATCAGCTTGATGTAGTCGGGATCGAGTTCGCTTGCCGTGCATTGCATGTGTTCGAGTAGGCATGCTTCCAATGTGGTGCCGCTGCCGGCGAACGGCTCCAGCACGAGACCATCCGCCGGGGTGACGAGACGGACAAGCCAGCGCATGAGTTCGACCGGTTTGACTGTCGGATGGAGGATGCCGTCGACTTTCGGCCGCTCAGCCGATGAGGCTTTCGGACAATACCTGAAAACCGGGTAGAATCGACTCGCGCCGCCCATATCGTCATATTCGGCACCGGTATGGGTCATGCCCCAGCCGTCACCGGGTTTCGTGCTTGCGCGTGGTTTGCCTTTTCGACTGACGGTGACGCCGGACTGTCGGTCGAGTTCCTTGGCCGTGGACTGGTCGAACAGCATGTTCGGCGTGAAACGGGCGGCAGCCGTGTAGTCGGTGCGATTCGCTTTGTCCGCACCATATACATGGTTGTCTCTCGGCCCGGAGCCGAACCGTCCATGCTGGTTCTTGCCCTTCGACTCCGCCTCGTCCGCCGTGTTGCGGAATGGGACGCGGCATGCGTCGATATGCAGTGCGCCTGTCCCATGTCCGAGCAGATTGTGGGCGAGATTCCCGTCCAACGGCTTGCGGGCCAGACAGATGGGTTCGTGCGCGGGCTTCAGCTGGCTGTACCAGCCTTTGAACGGTTTCGCCGTCTCGGATCGCGTCGGCTCCACATCCTCGCGGCGTTCCCGGTCGATCATGAGCGTCGCATCCGAACCGTGTGGCATGCCGGACGCGTACACCCAGTCGATCTGGTCGCGGATTTCGAAGCCCGCATCCTCGATGGCGCATGCCAGCCGATGATAGGTGCGGCTGGCCGCGAACGCCGCCACATGCCCGCCCGGCTTCAGGACGCGCAGGATATCCTTCCACAGGTCCACGTCGAACGCGATGCCTGTGGAATCGAAGCTGCGGTTCATGAAACCGATCTCATACGGCGGGTCGGTAACGACGGAATCCACGCTGTTGTCCGGTAAGGAGGCGATGAGCCGGCGACAATCCCCCTTGTATAGGCGGAGGTTGTCGCCCAGATCTTCCAGGTTGATCAATGTCGGAACCGTTTAGAATTCCGGGTCGGTGCCGTCGCCGTTCGGATCCGTGCTGGCTGGCGTGGTCGTAGCCCACGGATCCATTGCGGGCTGTGAGGGTGCTGCAGGTTGCGCCGGTGTCTGTGCGGGAGCCTGTTGGCTGTAACCCTGCTGCTGGTAGTTGTTGTATGCGCCTTGCTGATAGCCGTTGTTCGGCTGCTGGTATCCGCCGCCGTAATTGTTCTGCCGGTAGCCGTTGCCGTTGGACTGTTGGCCGCTGGTCTTCTGAAATTGCGTGACGCCGAACCGGAGGCTGACACCCAAATCGGTGACGATCATTTCAAGATTGCTACGCTGTTGGCCGGTGGTCTTGTCCGTCCAATTGTTGGTTTTCATGTAACCGGTGGCTACCACGCGCATGCCCTTATAGCAGGAGCGCATGATGTTCTGGGCGAGGTCTCCGAATGCTGCGCATCGCATGAATACGGCATCCCCATCCACGGTCTGCCCGTTACGGTCACGTCGACGCGTATTGTGCGCGATGGTGAAAGTGACCGTATCTCCCCTCTGCTCGGGGTTTGCTGTGATATTGCCTGCGAGTGTGAGTGTCGGCTCTCCTGCCATGGGTTCCTGGTCTCCTTATTTTTTTTCTATGTGAACATATTCAGTATAACAAGCATATACGAAGAAAAGGCATGTCGGATAAGCATCAGGACAGAGGAGAAAAACCTGATACCAATCCGACATACCCCTTTTAGCAGGATGGGCTCACTCCACTACGGCGGAATGAGCCCATCAAGGTTTCTATCCGATCAGCGTGACCGCCTTACAGGCGGATACGCTTCCTCGAACCAGCCAGAGCGAGAGCGATACCAGCTCCGGCGAGGACCCCGGCCCACAGGAGCATCGGGGTGCCGACACCGGTGGAGGCGAGACCCTTCTCCTTGACGAGCACAGTCTCGTTCGGTTTGCGCGCGTCACCATAGGAGATAAGCTTGCCCGTCTGGTCGTACACCTTCTCACGCCAGTAGTAGGTGCCGGTTTCATGCACGGTCACGGTCGGCGAGTGGATGCCGTCCTTCGCGTCGACCTTGCCGGTGACGGTGATGAGCACGTCTCCCGACTGGTCGCCGTCGGCCTGCCTCCACAATTCGAATTCAGCCTTGGCCGCATCCGAGCAGTTCTTAAGCAGGAGCTCATCGTGCAGGTCGGCCTTGCCGTTTTCGAACGTGACCTCACCCTGCGACTTTGTGGACACCTCGCACTTCGGTGTTTCAGGCTTCCGGACGCGCACGATCTCGGATGCGAGTCCGAAAGCGTGCTGCACCTTGCCGTGGGTGAGCTGACGCCATGCGAGGGCGGCGAGCGGATTATGGTTCTGGTCGCCGGTCAGGCTCGGTGTCATGACCCAATGCCAAGCGTAGGTGCCCGATTCGGTCAGGGTGAACGAGTCGGTCGTGTAGGTGCCGAACTTGGTGACATCCTTGATGTCGGTTTCGTGAACCTTCACCGCGTTTTCGGGCACGGTGTCGGTTTCCTCGATCGCGGCGGACGGGTCGTCACTCACCTTGTAGAGGACGCCGTGGAAGTCGAGGCTCAGCGGGGTGCCCTTCGGGGTTTCGCCTTCGGTGACGTTGGTCTCCGGGTAGGTGGGCCACACGTCCTTTTCGTTGGTCTTGGCGACGACGAGCTTGTCGACGGTGGTCTCCCCCGCCTTGACTTCCTTGCTGGACACTGTGGAGTCGAGCTTCGGGGTGAGGCGGAACATGACGGTCTCATCCGCCGTGAACGGGGCTTCGTGCACGTCCTTGGCGAACGGGTAGTCCCTGGACGGTTCGATGCCGGTCTGGTTTTTCGTGTCCTGGTCCCTGTTGGCGATGTCGTACACGAACGTCGCGTATCCGGATGGCGGGTTCGTCAGGTCGATCCCGTTTTCGGCCTTCCACACGCCGGCAGGCTTCTCGCCCTTCCTGCTGGACAGGAGGTAGTCGCCGGCCTTGTTCGTCGTGAACGTGGTGGTGGCGAGCTTCACGGCCTGCTTGGGCAGTTCGACGGTCTTGCCTGCGGCGGTATCCTTCTGCGCCTGTTCGGCCTGTTCGCGGGTCATGCCCCCGTAGAGCGTGCCGTTCACGCGGATGGTGATCTGGTTGGCTTCCGTTTCCCTGCCTTCGCCCTGGCCGTCCTTGGTGTGCAGCCAGTCGGCGGTGTCGGTCTTGCCGTCACCGTTCACGTCGGACACGCCCAGCGTGACCTTGTCGCGGATGACGCCGCCCTTTTCAAGGTAGACGACATCGGTCCTGTCGGACGCGGCCGCGGAGCCGATCTGGACGGCGGGCCGTTCGATGCCGTCGGCGCCGGTCACCTTGCTCTGGTCGGTCCTGTAGGCGGCGGACACGCTGGACGTGATGGTCGGCTGCATGCCGCGCACGTGCAGCGTGGTCTCCGCTTCCAGCACGTTGTCAGACCAGTCGTAGTCCGGGGACAGGTACTGCCTCATGTTGGCGTCCTGCATGCCGGGCGTGATCTCCCACACCCACGTGTACCAGCCGGTGGCGGGCAGGCTCGACGGGGTGGCTCCCGGGTGGGCCTTCACGAAACCGGGGTCCATGGCGATGGAGGAGGCGTCCACATGACTGGTGGCACCGTCCCTGTCGCCGGCGACGGTCGCGGTCGCGGCCTTCACCCCATCCTTGACGGTCGTCCGGCCCTCGACCGGCTTCTTCGCGAAGTAGTAGAGGGTGCCGGTGCTCTTGATGGTCGCGCCCTGGATCCAGTCGCCGCCCGTCGGGTCCACATGCCAGGTCAGATCATCCTCGGGCGCATGCCCGTATTCGATGCGATGGTCCGACTGGTCGGACTGGATGGTCGGCTTGAAGTTGTTCAGCACCTCGAACTGGATGTTCTTCGACACGGTCTGGGGGTCGGTCGGGCCCATCAGGTTCTGGTTCGGGGATTCCAGTCTGGTGGCCTTCGGGATCTTATGCTGAACAATGCTAGTAACCTTGCCATTGCCTGTTGCGGTCCATGACAGGTGGATGGCCTCGTTCGTGGTGGTGCCGCTGATCGTGTTCGTGCCGGTCTGGTCGAACACGGCCGGGCCCTTCAGGGTCACGGTGTACTGGATGCCCGCGATTTCGACGCCGTTCCCGTTCATGATGCTCGGGGTGACTAGGCCTTTCCTTTTGCCGGTCGTGTACCGGTATTGCATGTCGAGGTCCTTGGGCGTGCCGTTGACCGCCTCCGTCCACAGGCTGTTCATCTTCGCCGTGTACGCGTCCCAGCTGGGCTCGTCCGCCCAGCCGAGCTGCCGGAGGCCGCTCAGGTATTCGTTGCCCATCGGGTCGAGCTTCTGGTGGATGAGGCCCGCGATCGCGGCCTGCGTGAGATCATCCCGGTCCCCGTTGTACCTGTCGGCCAGCCAGGCGAGCCGCTGCGCGTCCGGTTTCGTCCGCTCGTCCGTCCAGTCGCCCCAGTCGCCCGTCGTGCCCGTGTAGAGCGTGTCGGCCTCGATGCAGTACGTGTTCTTGCCGTTGACCCTGTCGACGACGCCCAGCGACTGCGCCATGTTCTCGTACTTCTTCCCGTTGCTGAACGTGATCGTGCCCACGTTCGTCCACAAACCGGGGTTGCCGTTCTGGATGGAGCGTTCGAACGGGTCGCGCATGGTGGCCGCGTCGGCCGTGCCCGCGACGAGCAACCCCGCCGCCAAAGTGGCGACGGCCGCACTGGCCGCCGCGATCGTGCGGACCACATGTCGGATTGTGGAACCGCGAGTGGGATTGTTGTTTCTCCCCATATCGTCTCCTCTGATAGGAAGGATATTTTGTCACCAGTGATGGTCACTGGACTCTTGCGGTTTTTACCATAACGTCAAATCTTGTAATTAACCGGTTTTTTATTGAAATTGACCGATATTTTTTGTGAGCGGCCACCTTACCGTTGCGCTTGCAAGCGCATATCATTGGATGCATTCTGAAATTGTCCACGAAACAAGGCCTGGACGGCGACCGTGTATTGGAGACACGGTTCAGCCTGACCGACATAGTATAAGGAAAGACAAATGAATGAGAAAGAAGAACCTATGAACATGAACGTCACGCCACCGGTTGAGCCGGTGACGGAATTCGAAGTCCACCTACCTCCGGATCGTAAGCATCCGAAGTGGCTGGTTCCGTTGATTGCTGGGGGTACTGCCGTCGTTGTTTTGGCGGCTGTCGGCACCGGTGGATACCTGTATTGGAACCATAATCAGTTGACGGCGGCTTCAGAGGAATGCGCCACCTCATACGACAAGGCGGTGAAGGCGCAGAAGAAGCTGACGGAGTATCTGGAGTCGGATGCGGTGAAGACCGCAATCACGGTCAAGGATTCGGAGGTCAAGGACGCGAAAACGGTCGCCGTATTGACCTCGACCGTGAAGACGGCGGAACAGGCGAAGACCGATATCCCCGGATGCCCGTCCGGGAACCTGAAGGGCATCCGGGCGGCGGCCGCGCGGCTCGACAGGGCCGCGGCCGCGTACGCGAAGACCATGGACGAGGTCAGGGGCAAGGCGGATGCGGTCAACGCCTCGAAACTCGACAAGACCGTTGCCGACGCGACCAAGATCCTGAATGATTCGAAGGGCAGGGTGGAGGACGACAAGGTTCGCGCCGCATTGGAGCACGCCATCAGATCGAGGGACGGGAAGGCGATCTCGGATGCGGTGAAGGCGGTCAACGACTCCATCAAAGCCAAGTCGGACGCGGACGCGAAGGCCAAGGCCGAAAAGGAGGAGCAAGCGGCCGACAATGCCGCCCAGGCGCAGGCGGATAACAGCGGCTCCTACATGGGTGGAACAACCGGAGGATACACCGGATACACCGGTGGCGGCTACACGCAATCCCAGGGCGGTGGCGGCTACACGTACACTCCACAGCAGTCCACAGGTGGTTCGACCGGAGGCGGTTATACGCCGACGCCACAGCCGCAGCCCGCGCCACAGCCGTCCCAGGGCGGCGGCGGTGATGACGGGTACGAGGATATTTGCTGGGCGGTTGATACCAGTGGCAAACCAGGCGTCCAGGTACCCTGCAGCTGATTCTCTCTTCCATCCCAAAAGGGTGGGCGCTTCCCGTCTTCGCGGAATGCGCCACCTCTTCGCGTTGCCGACGGCGTCAAGCTTTGTTCGGAGAATCATTGGCGGCGGGACTGTTCGCGGCCTGGCGAAAGCGTCGATAAGGCACACGAGCCGTTCCGCCCCATGTCATTCAGTAGTGGTCCTTCGCGGAGAGGATGCAGAGCCTGTCGTCGGCGACGGTGTAGATGATGCGGTTGGCTGAGTCGATGCGCCGCGACCATGCGCCGGACAGGCCCCATTTGAGGGGTTCGGGCTTGCCGATGCCCTCGAACGGGGTACGCTGCATGTCCCGGATGAGCGCGTTGACGCGTTTGAGGGTCTTCCGGTCCTGGGATTGCCAGTACAGGTAGTCGGCCCAGGCGTCTTCGGTCCAGCAGAGCAGCATCACGCGCCCGCTTCGACAAGGTCGTGGGCCATCGTCTGGCCCTGCCGTACCTGCGCCATGCCGCGCATCACCTTGTCGCTCAGATATGGGTTCTGGTAGACGCGCAGCGTCTCCATGAGCGAATCGTAGTCGTCGGCGCTCATGACGACCACGTTGTCCTCCGGGTTCGCGTTGGTCACGAGAAGGGTGTCGGCGTCCTCGTTGACCCTGCGCATATAGGTCTTGAGATTCGCCCTGAAATTGCTGTAGGCCACGGCCTGTGTCATCACGCACCTCCTATTTGTACAAGAAATTGTACCACCATGTTGCTGGAACGCGGCGTGCTCCGCGTCGGCCGTGGCGTTCCCGTCGGCCGGTGCGGGGCGTCCGCCCCCACCGTAATAGAACATCTGTTCGAATATTGGTTCGGTTTTGTCCCGGGAAGCCGACCTGCCATGCCCGCGTCCCTTGGACGGTCGTTCTTCCAGATCATCCACAGGATGAGCCCGACCAGAGGAATGAAAAAGGGCATTGCTAAAGCTCAAACGGAAGATTGAATATCTTAGGACTTTAGGGGCTTCTCTTTGCCTTTGACTGGTTCAATGGGGTCATGGGTATTTTTTGGAAAATCAGTAAATGGTATAACCGATACCAGTTCCTCATGTGGGCTGCAGGAATACTGACCGCAGTGGCCGCTCCCCTAGTCGGCTACGCATCCTATTTTCTCGGCATCAACAACCAACGTGCAGAACTATTATTGGACAGTCCCGAATACGCGAACGACATGACAGCGGCGAATGTCATCCAATGGTTGACCGGCCAAGCACACAGCTACGGTCGAATCCTCGGCATCATCGCCATCATCGGCACACTGCTCATCATCTTCTGCATCACATTCACCATCATCGGTTGGATCGGCCGACGCACCGAAATCAGCGGCGCCGACCAAACCAGCGAAATACAGGAAAAAGGCCGGCGCAAAGCCGAGACGGAAGAACAATACGACGACTACGGGCAAACCATGGAGTATTAATCATCGGCAAGCGGATTGCACGCCGCTTTTAGCGCGAACGTCTCCGACGTGTATCCCCGCACAACGGTACCATCCGCTTTCCGGTACGAATCGACATGAATCTCCCCACCCGGTTCCGGCATGCCGGCGGCAATCCGCTTGGCTGCAGCACGCATCTGCTCGCTGCGAATCCGATCAGTTTCAGCTTGCTCGGCTTCAGCAAGATCAGCAGAGTCCTCCAAAAGCGGCGCATTCTCCCCCCAATACTCATGCCATTCGTCGGAACAATCTAGGTCGACTTCAGAGAGGAGTCGCTGTGCAAGTGTCCAGCACTGTTCTTTGTTTCTGCCTCCTTCACTCGTCCGTATGGTCGAGGATCCACCGGGCGATGCTTCGGGCGGTCTCCTCGGGCACGTCCACCTGCATGGAACCGTTGCCGGCCTCCATATAGAAGCGGATGAGCCCGTTGCCCGTGAGCCGGTCGACTTCCAGCAGATTGTCGGCATCCTCGGCACGGCAGTATTCGCTTGTATCGTTCTTCGCCCGTTCGCGCAGATGTTCGGGCAGATATTGGTTGGCGAGAATATCGCGGCGTAGTTCGTCGCTGTCGGTGAATTCCATCGGCTACCCTTTCGAATGTTTCGCGCCCGGCTTCCATACCGGTGTCCCTGGATTCACCGGGGAAACAATCATCCCTTGGTTATCGCGCAGTTCGACGTTTGCCCCGTCGATGCCCAGCGTGCCTTCGACGCGCCGCCCGTTCCGCTTCCATGAAACCCGGTAGGATCCTTTGATTCGGGGGAAACCGGACAACGGGTCCATATATCCGGGTTCGGCGATCGCGAGACCATCGAGATTCCACACGTCGCCCACATACTCGTCCATGGTCTTCGGCTTCGGGCCTCGGGGGTTCCAGTTCTCGGCCGGGGACATGAGCGCGAGGGCGACGAACGGCAGCAGCACCGATGCGCCGACGAGCCTGACCTCGTCCATCGTGAGATTAGGAAAGCCGTTCCGTGCCATCACCAGGCAATAGGCATACGCCATGAGCGGAATGTCCGCGAGGAAGGCATACCAACCGAGAGCATTCAGGACCCTCAACAGCAATGGCATCCGCGAATGGTCCACCGCCTGAGCGTATTCGACAAGCTCCATCAGCTGAACCTCCAATGCAGTTCGTGCTGGTTTCGCTGACCGATGAGCCGTACCTTGACTTCGATTATCCTAGTTTCCATGTCTTGGGTTTTCTTCTCTACGAGATTGCTAATGCCGGATTTTCTTGTCACCAGCTGCCGGTTGCTCCGCTGCCAGTGGATGTGCCTCCGCCGAATGATGAAGAGCTGTCGAAGGATGGTGATGGGCCCGTATAAGGCCAGGAGTCATCGTTGATGGAATCATTTTCGGAGGAACGATCGTGCTCCTGTCTGTCCGTTCTCGCACGCCAGCCTGACCGCATGGAATCCTATCAACGGCGTACGCCGGATGGATAGGGTCAGTCGGCTCTGGCAGTTCGGGCAGGGGGTCGCAAGTTCGATATGTTTGCTCACTCGTCCGTCTCCTTGGTGGCGTTCGCCCAGTCGCAGGATATGCCGCTCCTTCTATCGCCGGGCAATACCACGCATTCGACGCGCTTGTCTATCTGCGTGTTACCCGTATCGGTTTCGCTCATGATATGCTTCCTTTTTCTGTTTGCGCATCATTGTTCCTTGACGTCGAAGATGTCGCGGAAGGCTGCTTCGGCTCGGTCGAAGCCGTCCGTGAGTCCTTCTTGGTACTCGGACGGTACATCGGAATCCGCCGCGTCCAGTGCGTTTTCGAACTGGTTGTTCAGCCATGCCAGATATTCAGTGACGCGCTTGTCCATCCGCATGTTGTCCATATCGGCCAATGTTCTAGTCCTTTCCCACCGGTTTCAACGCTTTGCCGTCCGTGTCGTACAGGCCGAGCCTGTTGCTGTCGTCCGCGTGGATGGTGACGTGGACGCGCCTATCGTTCCGGTAGACGGTGCATTCGATGTCGGATGAGGGGAGGCGCCGTTGGGGCAGGTTCCCGTCGCAGTCGATGGACTCTAATCCCCAGATTCTTACGATTCGTGTGCCTAATTCGTCCGGTTCGGGTGCCGTCCCGTAATGGTCTGGCATATGGAACGATGCGGCAAGGGAGGCGACGCCCAGTATGAACGACACAATGGAGATGACCGTGTGGGTGCCGAACTTGGGGTAGGCAAAATGGGACAATGCCAAGGGAATGCTTACGGTTATGCCAATGATGCCGAGGAGACAGAGGCAGTTCGCGATGCTCCCTTGGACGGGTAGTCCCGCGTTCCTATACGCGTCCCATGCTTCGACCCATTTCGTGAAGTCGGACATCTATTCGTCCTTTCCGTTCGCCAACAACGCCTTGCCGTTCGTGTCGTACAGGCCGACCTTGTCTCCTTTGATATGAACGGTCAGTTCCGTGCGTTGAATGTCGGTGTAGGCGACGCACTTCCAGTCGCCGTCCTTAAGACGGGATTCGGGCATTTTCTGACCTCCGCTCCTGCATTCGCCCAAGTCTTCCAGATTCCATGTCTTGATGATTTGCTTGGACAGTGACGGTAACTGGCACTCCCGTTATTGGACAGTTGACACGGTCGGTCAAGGTCGTTTCTCTCCCGCAATCCACTCGAAACCCAGTCTGGACGCAAGCCGCTTCTTTTCCGCGTTCGACAAGGATTCAACAGCCGACCGCCGGTGGTTGGCGAGCCAACTCAGGCAATGCCAGCAGTCGATACGTTCCGAATCCGCGTCGCGCAGCCATTCGGCCAACCCGTCGTATGGTTCGAATGTTTCCGGCACGTCGGACAACCATTGGCGGATGATGGTCTTCCAATTCCACCCGTCCGTCCAATGGTGATGCCAAGGGCGAGTAATGGTAATGGTCGTATCGTCCGCTTTCAGGACGGTCATACGGCATTCGTAGTCGTCACCGCCAATGGCCGTGACGCGCAGCCAATCGTTCATCACAACGGCCTCCCCGTTTCCACCTGTTCCAGCATGTCGAAGCATTCGTCACGCTCCGTCCGGGTGGCGGAACGCAATAGGTCCGCCAGTCCGGTCGGCCACCGTGTACGCGAGCAGGCCGTCCGGCAAGGCGAGACGTTCGCGTACGCACACCACGTACCGTCCGTCGCATTCGAGTATCGTCCACCAGCACCGGTTCTCATGCGCGGGGGAGGAGAACCTGACTCTCACTCCGCGAGTTTCCAAGTCCGGCTCCTTTTCAAGACGAGATGCCTTTGGGTCAGGTCGGAAAGCCGGTATGCCAGCCACTGGGCGGCCTCCAAGGCGTCCTGTAGCACGGCCCTCCCCGACCCGGACATGATGTCGGTCATCATATCGAGGTATTCGTCGTATGCCTGTTCGACGCTGCCCGGCAGCTGTCCCATGTACACGGGTTCGTCCGTTCCGCTGCGCACGCCAACGTAGTCCATTTCGCCGGCCACGATGTCGTCGTAGGCGTGTTTTGCTTCAATTTTTCTTAAGCAATTTCTGCACTATTTTTCCGCAGTATGGGCTGCCGGTTTCCAGCAGGAACTGCACCATATGACCGCCCAGACGAGGACAGGCACCGGTCCGCCGTGCCTGTATATTCCCGAGACGTAACCAGAAAACGAATCCACCGGTTGCAGCCGGCGGCGCTCGGGAAGGAAAGGACGATGGCGATACCGATGCCCAAACAGCAAGATATCAGGAGACTGGACCGTCAGGGAGTGTCCAGGTCGGAGATCGCGAGGAGACCGGACGTGGACCGCGCCACGGTCGCGAGATACGCTGATATGGACGACATGACCCCGAAACCGCCCATGGACAGGCGCCGGGGCTCCAAGATCGACCCGTACGCGGCGTTGGTCGACGAATGGCTCGAGGCCGACCGCATGCTGCCGCGCAGGCAGCGCCATACCGCCAGACGCGTGCACGACAGGCTCCGCGCGGAGACCTGTTACGACGGCGAGGACA
>OAUU01000928.1_pt1 | contig 13602 bp, 14 predicted proteins | sample 1501381 | NCBI WGS metagenome assembly OAUU01 (sample SAMEA2580057, study PRJEB22360) | human gut metagenome | reverse complement strand
AACGGACCCATTTGCCTGTTCCATCCGCGTTCTCCGCCCACTGTCCGGCTTCCGACTCCTGATATACATCCTTGCTTACCGCTTTTGCTCCCTTCTGTACATTGTCCAACCAATACCACGCGTCCGAATCCGGGTCATAGATTTCCTTTCCCCGATAGTCCGCATTGGTAGGATCATATCCCTGTAACACATCATTTTCGTACCAATAAGAGTTTGTCTTAATGGTTACCCAGCCGGAAAAGACTGTACTTGGCCACTCATCCGGTCCCTGGGAATTATAATGTAGCGTAGCGTTAAAATAACAATCATTATTTGCTCTACTTACTCTCACATACGAATTATAATTTTCCTGCGAAGATGCATAGTAAACCTCTTTCAAATTAGGGCACCAGCCAAAGGCTGAATACCATATCTCTCCCGTTTTTGTCGGCAACAAGATTGCCTCTAGGTTCTGGTCATAGCAAAATGCAAAACCTTGTATAGCATCAAGTGAAACATTGCCATCTGCTATCCTTACCCACGCAAGTATTGGATCATAGCCAAACGCCTCCTCATATATCGCTCTTACCCTGTTAGACAGATCTGCCCATTTCAAGTTGGCACAGTGTGAAAATGCATTACTAAAAATCTGTATTTCATCATTTCCATCACCGATGGTCACGCTACGGATACCTGTTTCGTAAAATGCACTACACCCGATTTCTGTAACGGTAGATGGAATTACCAAATCACCTTCAAGATTATAATCCCACGCAAATGCATAATTTGGTATCGTCTTTAAGCCTTGTGGCAATGTAACCTCCTTAAGGGATTGATTATTCTCAAAACACCCCACACCTATAGCTGTCACACGATTTAATTGTATTTTTCTTAAATTTTTACAGTTGCGAAATGCATAACCATCTAACTTAATGCCTATTGATCCCTCATCTATCGTTAATCTCGTAATAGGTGTTGCGGCAAACGCATATCTCCCTATTCTAGTTACTGTGGTCGGAACATCTATCTCCGATATAGATGTTCCGGCAAACGCGTAATCGCCAATTTCTACCAATCCCGCATTCAAAACAATACTTTTAATATTTACACATTCGGAAAAGGCATTGTCACCAATTCCTGTAACCTTACGGCCATCTATTTCCGCAGGAATCACAAGTTCAACATCCGTATCATCATTTGCATTATCCATGCCGGTAATTGTAATGGTGTTATTATTGTTTATGGTGTATTTCAAATGATTATATACCCCGTCAGTGCTGTCCTTACGCAATTCCTCTGTCTCTTCCTGTATCTCTGCTGCAGATACCGCATTTGCTGTAACAGCCGTCGGCATCACCGCTATAAAAGCTGCTATCATTGCCACTGCTGCTATCATTCCTTTTTTCTTCATTTTTTCTCCTCCGTGTCATTATTTTAACATCTTTTTGCGCCTCTTTAAAAGTTCAACAGCCTTCAGCTTTCGCTTGTATTTCTTTAAAAAGTATTATACAATACCTGTTTTTTCATTGCAATAGAGCTGCCGCTTCACAAATTTCTGTTTGCTAAAGCGTCAGCTCCTTCAAAACATTTTCACTATTCTTTCTATATCGTTATTATATATTACTGCAAAATACCAGTATTTACATCAAAATAATAAGTAGCTCCGTCAATCACTGCGTTTCCTTTCGCCATCGTTCCATACACCGGATCAAAATAGTAGGTTCCCTGATCTGTCGTCTGCCATCCCTTTACCATGTGGCCATCTGCATCATAACGGACCCATTTGCCTGTTCCATCCGCGTTCTCCGCCCACTGTCCGGCTTCCGATTCCTGATATACATCTTTGCTTACTGCTTTTGCTCCCTGCTGTACATTGTCCAACCAATACCACGCGTCCGAATCCGGGTCATAGATTTCTTTTCCCCGATAGTCCGCATTATTTGGATCATATCCCTGACGAACGCCATTTTCATACCAGTATGCCTGTCCACCATCGCTCCACCAACCGTTTTCAACCGGAGATGTACTCTGTAGAATGCCCGTATTTGTATCAAAATAATAGGTCATTCCGTCAATCGTTGCCGTTCCCTTTGCCATCGTTCCATACACCGGATCAAAATAGTAGGTTCCCTGATCTGTCGTCTGCCATCCCTTTACCATGTGGCCATCTGCATCATAACGGACCCATTTGCCTGTTCCATCCGCGTTCTCCGCCCACTGTCCGGCTTCCGATTCCTGATATACATCTTTGCTTACTGCTTTTGCTCCCTGCTGTACATTGTCCAACCAATACCACGCGTCCGAATCCGGGTCATAGATTTCTTTTCCCCGATAGTCCGCATTATTTGGATCATATCCCTGTAACACATCGTTTTCATACCAATAATCTTTTCCATCAATTATCATCCATCCGGTATAAACTGTACTTGGCCACTCATCCGGTCCCTGAGAATTAAAATGTAACGTAGCGTTAAAATAAGGATCATTATGTCCGTTCGCTACTGTCACATATGTATTATAATTTTCCTGTGAAGATGCATAATAAACATCTTTCAACTCGGAGCAATCATAAAATGTCCAATTCCCTATCTTTGTCAACTTTGTCGGCAGTGAGATTGCTTTTAAATGCTTTGCTCCATAAAATGCGCTTCCACAAATCTCAAGCGGATAATTTCCATCTGCAATCCTCACCCACACCAACTTCGAATCACCCCAAAATGCATCATAGCCTATTTGTTTTAGCCGGTTAGACAGATTCGCATACTTCAGATTAACACATTCCCTAAATGTGTCATATCCAATCGTTATACCTTCATTTCCCTCTTCAACAGTCAGTCCTTCGATAGATGTTCCCTTAAAAGCCTCATCGCCAATAGATGTAACAGTAGATGGAACGATCAAATTGCCCCCAAGATTATTAGCTCCTAAAAATGCCTGTGTACCTATTATTTGTAATCCTTGTGGCAAAGTAACGTTCGTAATTGCCATATCATTCTTAAAACACATATAATCCATGACTGTCACACGGTTTAACTCTAATTCACTTAAATTTGCGCAATCAGTAAACGCTCTACCATCTAATTTAATTCCTAATGCTCCTTCTTCTATCTTTAGCCCAGTAATTGCCGTTCCAGAAAATGCATCTATTCCTATTTCAGTTGCTGTCGAAGGAATTACAATATTTCCAGTAAGCAAGCTGCACTTTGTAAATGCATAATTTCCTATTGTTTTCAATCCTTCTTGAAAAGTCACCTTTGTGAGATTAAGGCAACTGCTAAATGCATATTCGCCTATTGTTGTTACTGTAGCAGGGATATCCACCACAGATATGGATGTTCCGTCAAACGCCCAGTTACCAATTGTCACCAATCCATCATTTAAAGTAACGCTTTTGATATTTACGCATCCAGAAAAAGCGCTACTTGCTATCGTAGTGACTTTGCATCCATTTATTTCTGCCGGAATCACAAGTTCAATATTGGCATTTTCATTTGCATTATCAATTCCTTGGATTGTAATTGTTCCGTCATAGCTAACGCTATAGATCAAATGATTATACACCTTGTCACTACTGCTTTTACATATTTGATCACTTACTTTCTGCACTTCTTCTGCTGATAAATCCTCTGCATGAACTGCTGCTGACGATGTAGATGATAATATCATCAATACTGCCAGTACCGCTATCATTCCTTTTTTCTTCATCTTTCTTTTTCCTCCATTATTTTTTATCTTCCCTTTCTTGTCACATTCCTGAATGTAACATAAATAGGGTTTTGCATTCCTACCTTTTCTTCCCCATTACAAGCATAATACTACACTTATTTTCATAATGCAATATTACACGCATGTTTATATGTGTTTTTATATTTCATATTTTTACATCTATTACACACTAAATAATTTATGTGTTATTTTGTTGTGTATATTTTACATTATATAAGCACTAAAATATAATTGTAAAATATATTATAGGCAGGTGATATGATGAAATTTGAAATCAAACATCCAGAATATGTAAATAGAACATACCGTATTCCTAAAGAATTAGCTGATAAATTATCTCAGATAGCACAACAGGAAAATATATCCGTAAACGAACTCGTCGTTCAATCTTGCCAGTTTGCACTAGAAAATCTAAAAAAAGAGACTACGTGACATTATGGTCTGCCTTTTATTTTTCCGAAACTGTTTCCTAATTTTTATGCATTTCCTCAAATTTGTTTTTTAGCAAATTATTTTCTTGTATCAACTTTTGTTTCTTGCTTTTTCTGAATCCGGCTTATAACAAACGTATTCATTTAAAATAGAACACATATCATATAAACTTAAAAGTTATATTTTCAAGTAATACCGTTCAAAAAGCTTCAAAGCAAAAACATTCAACTACGAACTGCATATCCGCCAAAATTACCCTTGTCCGCCGAACAAATCTTTTGGCTATATACCAAAAAAGGATGTGTATCTGTCAGTCACATTGACAATACACATCCTTTTTCTTTTTACATCTGGTGTCTTACCACCGCATATTCATCGTCCAGCTGATAATACGGACATTCTCTGTAATGTCCCTGCATCAGTCTCGCCGCATCATCCTCATCCATATCCACTTCACAGTAGTAGGTCTCGTCATCTTCATCGTACACATTGTATACACAGCTGTCACAGCTTGCCTTCGCCATAAGACGTCCTCCTTTTCGCATTTCTGTTCTATTTCCATGTTGAAATCACTTCATCGTACAGCCGCAGCAGAAAATCATGCAGCAACTCCCGCTGTGTATCCCAGTAAACCTCCGTGATCTCATCGCCGTCCTCCTGCGCTTCCGTCACATCCATCACCGCATCCAGAATCTCCGGGTTCAGATCATCCATCGCCTCCTGCACGGCAGCCTCAAAATCACAATAGCTGTCACTGGTCAGATATAAAATAAAGTTCTCGCGGTTCAGGTTTCTCGCCTCATAGCTTCCCGTAAACAGATCGTTCCCGATCGATGCGATCCGCTCAAACTCTTCCTTGACCGTCTCATATTCGACGGTGCAATAACTCTCTTTAAAAAATTTATCAAATACTTCCTTGTCTATCTTCTGTCCCATTCGTTTCACCTCTTGCAATTTCTCGTGTGCCGTGCTATTTTAACATAAAATTAAGAAAAGAGGAACCCATACCATGAATACACTTCCCAAAGATCCCGTCATGCTCTTAAGCTTTGTCAACACACAGCTTCGTGACCACTACCCATCGCTGGAAGAATTTGCCGCAACCTACCAGATTGATGCCGCAGAGGTTATCTCTGCATTAAAAACTATAGACTACGAGTACGATCCGGCGACCAATCAGTTTATCTGATCCGTCAGCCCTGCTTCTTCCGGCACGCTAATCCACAGTCTCGTCATTCAAATATTTTCGCACGCGCTTCCAGTCCGGGTAAAACTTCGTCATGAATCCCCAGAAGCGCTGATTGTGGCTCGCCTCCAGAATATGTGTCATCTCATGTACGACGACATACTCGAGGCACTCCGGCGGCTTGGACAAGAGCGCCAGATTGATGTTGATGTGATGTGTCTGCACATTGCAGGACCCCCATCTTGTTTTCATCTGCCGGATGGTGATTCCGGAGACTTTCACCCCCATCACCGGCTCCCATTTTGCCACAAGACGCTCCACCTCACGCTTTAACTGTTTCTTTCTGCGCGCGATTTCTGCCGCATCCAGTTCCCGTTTTTCCGAACGGCGCTCTCCGGCTTCTTTGTATTTCTGCTGATATTTCCGTATCCACTCGATCCGTTCTCTGGCAAATGCCGCAATCCGCGCATCACTCATCTGATGCGGCGCTGAGATCCGCACTGTACCGTCCTCTTTACTGATGCGCAGATACATGTTTTTCATCCGTTTTTTCGTGACAATGATCGGCACGCCCTCTATCTTTATCTCATAAGTGCGCTCTCTCATAGTTCCTGCTCCCCGTATGTTTTCAAAATAGTTTCCAGATACTCGCGGTATTCCCGCACGACGGATTCCGGCGACTCAATCCGCACTGCCGCGCCAAGTCCCGCCAGCCAGCCGAAGAACTGGCGGCTGACCGCGACGCTCACCCGCACCCGGATTCTTGTCTCATCATACCGGCGCATCGCAACCTCCTTGCCGAAACGGTCGATCATGACTCCCGTGAGGGCGTCTTCGCAGATTAAGGTCACAGTCTCGTCCTCCCCCGCGAACATGCCGAACGTTTTTCGGGAATATGCCGCCACGTCAAAGTTCCCGAACTGCTCCTTCCCCTCTCTGCTTTCCACCGTAAGTTCGATCTTTAGCATTTTATCCACACGGTAATGGCGGATGTCGCGGCTTCTGTCGTCGTAGGCGATCAGATAATAGTTTTCGTCATCCCACGAGAGCAGCCAGGGACTCACTTCATAGTAACTGCCGTCCCGCCGCAGTTTCATCTCTTTATTGACCGTCCATTCAAAATACTGAAAACGGATCTTCACATTTTCCGCGATGGCATTGTAAATCATATCTACATTATAATAAATATTTTCATTGACCGCCTTGCTGCGGTTGGTCACCACGACCTGCCTGTGGAGCTGCTTTGCCTGTTCCCTGCCGCAAAGCGTCTCCAGCTTGGCAATCAGCTCTCTCGACTTCTTCGTCGTGATGAACTTCGACGCCTGCACGGCATCTACGAGAAGTTTTAACTCCGCCAGTTCAAATTTCCGGCTGGCAAGATAATATCCGCCGGGGCGCTCCTTCACCCGTATAATATCCAGACCGAAATCTTCCAGTTCCTCCATATCGGTGTACACTGTCTTGCGCTCCGAGCGGATTCCGTCCGCCTCCAGATAGTCGATCACCTCCTGCGTCGTCACAGGATGATCTTCGTCCGTTCTCTCATATAAAAGCTGCGCCATGTAAAGCAGCTTCTGTTTCTGCTTCTCGCTTCTTCCTCTTCCCATGACATGTTGTCCTTTCCATGCAGGTGTCCGGCATTTTTTCGCAGTGCCGCGTGAAAACGCTCCGCTTTTTTCACGCTGTCGGGCATTCGCACTATCAGACACTCGTATATTCTTCGCACTGCATATCACGCTCCGGCAAAAGCCGGGAAAACCTCCGTTTTCCCCGGCTCGCTGTCGCGTTCATATGGAGCAAATTCGTCCACCTCGGTTTCGCAGTGCCGCGTGAAAACGCTTCGCTTTTTTCACGCTGACGTGCATTCGCACTATCAGCCACTCGCAGCGGCGCGTTCTCTGTGCCAGCACAGAACGCGCCACTTCTCCTGTCTGCACTGCTCATTGCTTATTCACATTATACCCTAATTCGTGATGATATGGGGCACTTTCTTGCAAAGCCAGGTGCAATGTCTGTTTTTTTCAATCAGGTCTTGCATCCTGTTCATTTCGTGTTATAATATAGTTAAGTTCATAAGAATTACCGAGAGACATGAGCAAGGTAAGAGCAGAGACGATGGGATCGTTTTTGTTTGCCTTGCTCTTTTTGCATTTCAAAGAAAAGGAGAATGTACTATGTATGATGTAGCAATTATCGGTGCCGGAGTCATCGGCAGTGCAATCGCAAGAGAATTATCCAGATACCAGGCGAACGTCTGTGTCATCGAGCGTGAAGAGGATGTCTGTGACGGCACCTCCAAAGCCAACAGTGCGATCATCCATGCAGGCTTCGACGCAGCCCCTGGTTCCTTAAAGGCAAAGTTAAATGTCCGCGGCAACGAGATGATGGATGCCCTCTCAAAAGACCTCGACATTCCGTTTAAGAGAAACGGTTCCCTCGTCGTATGTACCAAAGATCAGGATCGCAGCGGTCTTGACGCCCTTTTAGAAAAAGGTGAGAAAAACGGCGTACCGGGGCTGCGCATCTTAGAACGCGATGAGCTGCTTCAGCTGGAGCCGAATTTAAGCGACGACGTCACCTGCGGTCTGTATGCCCCGACCGGCGGCATTGTCTGCCCGTTCCATATGACCATGGCATTTGCAGAAAACGCATACACCAACGGTGTTTCCTTTTTCTTAAATACCAAAGTCACCTCCATCCAGAAAAAAGACGGCGGTTACACGTTAGAGACCATCCACACCGATACAGACACACCGGAAACCTTCGAGGCGAAGGTTATCATCAATGCTGCCGGCGTTCACGCTGACGAATTCAACAATATGGTAAGTGAGCACAAGCTTCATATTACCGCCCGCAAAGGCGAATACTGCCTGCTCGACAAAGAGGCCGGAACACACGTATCACACACGATTTTCCAGCTTCCATCCAAAATGGGAAAAGGCGTGCTTGTCACTCCTACCGTACACGGCAACCTCTTAGTCGGTCCGACCGCAGTGGATGTCACGAATAAGGAAGCAGTCAACACCACACAGGACGGACTGGATTCCCTCGCAAAGACTGCCGCATTGAGTGTCAAAAATGTTCCGATGCGCCAGGTTATCACCTCATTTGCAGGTCTGCGCGCACACGAAGACGGCGACGATTTCATCATCGGGGAAGTGGAAGACGCGAAAGGTTTTATCAACGCGGCCGGCATTGAGTCCCCTGGTCTCTCACCGACTAAGGCAATGGGAGAGATGGCCGCAGGCATCGCCGCCGATCTTCTTTCTCTTACGGAAAAAACAGATTTCATCTCCACACGCAAAGGCATCTTAAGACCGGAGACGCTTTCCATGGAGGAGCGCAATCAGCTGATCAAAAAGCATCCGGAATACGGCAACATTATCTGCCGCTGCGAGATGATCAGTGAGGGCGAGATCAGGGACGCCATTCACCGTCCGCTCGGTGCCCGCTCTCTCGACGGGGTAAAACGCCGCACCAGAGCCGGCATGGGACGCTGCCAGGCAGGTTTCTGCTCCCCGCGTACCATGGAGATCTTAGAGCGCGAAGTACCAATGAGTATGTTTGACATTACCAAAAACGGCGTCGGCGGCAACATCGTCATCGGCATTAACAAAGAGATTTAAAGGGGGATTCTACTATGAAAAACTATGATTTAGTCATCGTCGGCGGAGGTCCTGCCGGACTTGCAGCCGCTGTATCCGCAAGAGACCACGGCATCGAGAGCATCTTAATCATCGAGAGAGACAAAGAGCTCGGCGGTATCTTAAACCAGTGCATCCACAACGGTTTCGGCTTACATACCTTCAAGGAGGAGCTGACCGGACCGGAATACGCTTCCCGCTTCATCGAGCAGGTGGCAGAGCGCGGCATCGAGTACAAATTAAATACCATGGTCATGGACATTGCTGCCGATGCCCCGTCCGGAAACGTAATCACAAAAAAAGTAACCGCCATGAACCGCGAGGACGGCATGTTTGAGATCCACGCAAAAGCGGTCATTCTCGCCATGGGCTGCCGCGAGCGTTCCAGAGGTGCCTTAAATATTCCGGGCTATCGTCCGGCCGGTATTTTTTCCGCAGGTACGGCACAGCGTCTGGTCAACATGGAAGGCTATATGCCGGGCCGCGAAGTTGTCATCTTAGGTTCCGGCGACATTGGTCTGATCATGGCACGCCGCATGACGCTGGAAGGCGCGAAAGTCAAGGTTGTTGCCGAACTGATGCCTTACTCCGGCGGCCTGAAGCGAAACATTGTACAGTGTCTGGATGATTTCGGCATCCCGTTGAAGCTCAGTCACACTGTCATCGACATTGAGGGCAAAAACCGTGTCGAAGCTGTCACAATTGCAGAAGTCGGTCCGGACCGCAAACCGATTCCGGGAACCGAGGAGCGCTACACCTGCGACACCCTGCTTCTCTCCTGCGGACTGATCCCGGAGAACGAGCTTAGCCGCAGCGCAGGCGTTGCCATCAATCCTGTCACCTCCGGTCCAATCGTCAATGACAGCTTAGAGACCAGCATCGACGGCGTGTTCGCCTGTGGAAATGTCCTTCATGTACATGACCTTGTGGACTATGTTTCCCAGGAAGCAACCGCAGCTGGGAAAAATGCCGCCGCTTATATCCAAAACGGCTCCAGCAAAGATGCCGCATCCGTCGAGATTTTCCCGGTGGACGGCGTGCGCTACACCGTTCCGAAATATGTCCGTCCGACCGAGATGGACGACACTTTAACCGTCCGCTTCCGTGTGGGCGCGGTATACAAGAACTGCTCGATTGCGACTTACTTTGATGACACCTTAATCAGCAAGCGCAAACGTCCGGTTATGGCTCCCGGCGAGATGGAGCAGGTAATTCTCGACAAGAAAAAACTTGCTGAATTCCCGGATCTGTCCAGAATCACAATCCGCATTGAAGAAAATTCATAAATAGAATGGAGGAATCATCATGAGCACAAGAGAATTGACCTGTATCGGCTGCCCGCTCGGGTGCGCCATCACAGTTACCATGGACGGATCTACCGTCACCGCCGTCACCGGCAATACCTGTCCGAGAGGCGATGCCTACGCCAGAAAGGAAGTTACGAATCCGACCCGTATCGTAACATCGACGGTCCGGGTGAACGGAGGCATCTACCCGATGGCAAACGTGAAAACAGCCTCCGACATTCCGAAAGGCAGGATTTTCGACTGTGTCAACGCCTTAAAGGATATCACCGTCAATGCACCGCTTAAGATCGGCGATGTGGTCTTATCCGACGTTGCCGGAACTGGTGTCGACATCATTGCCGCCAGAAATGTTCCTGCAAAATAAGCGCTTTCAAAGAATCTCACTTTATTATATAATAAGGTCATCATGCGATCGGCATGATGACCTTATTAATTCACCGAATACAGGAGATTGTCATGAAGAAATTATTTAAAGAAGCCCTGGAGGATTCTCCCATCATTGCAGCGGTCAAAGACGACGAAGGTCTTTCCAGATGCCTGACCAGCGACAGCCGCATTATCTTTATCTTATACGGCGACATCGTCACCATCAGTGACATCGTGGAGACCGTCAAATCCGCCGGAAAGCTTGCGATCGTCCATCTGGATCTCATCAATGGACTGAGTTCCAAAGAAGTGGCAGTCGACTTTCTTCAAAAATACACGAATGCCGACGGCATTATCACAACGAAGCCGACACTTATCAAACGCGCCAAGGAGCTGGGGCTCTTTACAATCCTCCGGCTGTTTCTGATTGACTCCATGGCATACGAGAACATCGACCGCCAGGTCAAATCCTCCCGCCCGGATCTGATCGAAATCCTGCCGGCACTGATGCCCAAGGTCATCGCCAAAGTCTGTCAGTCCACCTCCACACCGGTCATTGCCGGCGGGCTGGTCTCCGAAAAGGAAGACATCCTCGCTCTTTTGGATGCAGGCGCGACCAGTATCTCCTCCACAAACGAGAAAATCTGGTTTTTATAAGCACTCCTCTCCTGCATGTATTATGATGCAGTGCCAGACATTCTGTGCTGGACCATATGCGCCACCAGCAGGATTACAAAAATGCAGGCTGCGTTTATTCTTCATATTCGATTCCCCCGCTTCCTGTTTTTTCTTCCGGAAGTGTCTTTACAAAGCAAAAAAAGTAGATGACATGACATACCCACACAACGGATAAAACAATCCGTCCGACGGGCACATTTTTCATACAGATAAATCCGATCGCCATAAGAAGCGTCACAGTGGCGACAATACTGACCTTGGTTTTCATCTGCATACCTTCTTTTCTCACATAGGATTCCAGATTCTTTTTGTAAAGATCGGTACCGGTAAACCAGTCATGAAGGCGCGTTGAACTTTGTGAAAAGCAAAAAAGCGTCAACAGAAAAAATGGAACCGTCGGCAGAATCGGAAGCACAATACCGATACAGCCCAGCGCAAGGCTGATACACCCGGCGGCTGCGAAAAAATATTTTTTAATCTTCAATCTCTGACTCCTTTGTTATGTTTTGTTGGTTAGTCGTGACTAATCTGCAAAATCATACCATAAGTTGTTCCGCAGTGCAAGCCTTTTTTCAAAATCCATTTTCGCTTTTCAGCTGCTTTTTGCGAGCTGTGCAAAAAAAAGAACCACTACCTTACGGCAATGGTTCTTTCAACAATTCATGGGCAGAGGTGGATTCGAACCACCGAAGCAATTTGCAGCAGATTTACAGTCTGTCCCCTTTGGCCACTCGGGAATCTGCCCATTTGTCAATGTGTCCTGACAGAGGTAAATTATATCACAGCCTAAGCAGATATGCAAGTTATAAATTTAAAAAGTGTCACCTATTTTCAATAAATGCCCGGAAAACCAAAGGCTTTCCGGGCGTTGCCGTTCATTCAGGAAATCAGAGTTTTCTACACATCAGGATTCCCTATAACATACCATCCTTGATCACATCATGATCCCGGAGCAGCTTCTCCACGACGGTTCCCTTGACCACACGAAGCAGCGGCTTCTTCAATACATTGAGCGGTCCCGGCAGTTCGATCTCAAGCGGAGACTTTCCATCCATCAGCTTCACACTGCTGTCGAGCAGCTCTCTGACATCATAGACACTTCCCCATACCTCAGGAACGCCTCTGTCTACACCGAGCAGTCCGTATACCGCCTCCATTGCGGTTCTGACCGAATATTCCGTCGTGAAGACCGTATCACGCGGTGTGTCCGCGAACTGTCCGAGGAACGCAAAGTTCACACAGCCATCCGGGATGACGTCCGGGCGGTCGCCCTTGGTTCTCGGCATAAAGAACGCTGTGATGTACGGCATCATCGTCGGTACACATACGGCGCTGTTCTCTGCCAGATCCGGGATCTCCTCCACCGGAACACCCAGATGATACAGCCACTCCTCGGTGATCTCCTTACCGGTACACTCCTTCATCGGCTTCTTCACATAATCGCCCGGCACATCGGTGAACAGACCGTATACCCACACGCATACTTTATCCTTATCCTGATCCTTGAACTGTCCCTGGCGGTTGATCGTCCAGCTGAGCAGCCAGCTGGAATCCTTACAGCTTACGATACCTCCGGTCACAACTTTTCCGCTTCTCGGATCACGCTTGCAGATATTCGTGATGTACGGAATGATCTTGTCGTCCAACGTGGTCACGGTTGCAGATTCCCAGTTCGTCTTCGCTACATCCGAGCAGAACTTCTCCGGATGTCCAAAAGACGGATCCTGCTTTGCAATATTCTTCCACAGGCTCCAGCAGCCGCTCGTGCGCACTTCCGCGTCCCCGTTCGGCGCATGGTTCTGATCACCGTAAATCGTACCCTCGGTACAGCTTCCGTTTGTCACGAACACGAGATCATTCTCCGTAAGCACAATACCTTTCTCCACACCGTTGACCTTGCACTCGAGCGCCTTGGCAACCTTCTTGTCATCTTTGATGTCGAAAATGACATTCGTTACCTCGGTGTTAAACTGGAAGTCAACACCGGCTTCCTCAAGGTATCTCTGCATCGGCAGAATCAGCGACTCATACTGATTGTACTTCGTGAACTTCAAAGCGCTGAAATCCGGCAGTCCCGCGATGTGATGGATGAAACGCTGGAAATAGAGCTTCATCTCCAGTGCACTGTGCCAGTTCTCAAAAGCAAACATCGTGCGCCAGTACAGCCAGAACGTAGAATTGAATACCTCGTCGTCGAACACATCCTCGATCGTCTTGTCGTAGAGATCCTCATCCTTTGTCATGAACAGCTTCATGATCTCCATGCAGCCCTTCTGGCTCAGAT
>OAUU01000906.1_pt1 | contig 14144 bp, 9 predicted proteins | sample 1501381 | NCBI WGS metagenome assembly OAUU01 (sample SAMEA2580057, study PRJEB22360) | human gut metagenome | reverse complement strand
GCAGCCTCGCATGATTCTGGTGAGAGGTTTTTCGTTGTTCCGTGCTGCGGATAAGCGTCATGTTGTTGTTTGACGTTCAATTGTCATATGGGTCGTGAGACTTTCCGCGCCGAAAGTGGTTCCGAGACGTTATGGCTACGTAGATGGTACGTAGGCTCTTCTATGGCAAAAAGCGCACTGAAGCGCAACGCCGCGAGGATCGAACAGGATGGGCGTTCATGGCACCATTCGGCATACTGTTCGCCATCGTATTCATCATCCCGTGTTGCGTTTCGCCATTCGGCTTCTTCCTGGGTCGCGTATACGCGCAAACCTCCGTGCCGAACGAACTGCTGGAACATTCTGGACGTTTTTGGCCTGTCAGCGGGAGGATTCCTCCACTGACTGGAAGAATTGGATGCTAATTGAGGAATATGGCTGTGAGTGAGTCGGAAGGTTTGAATATGGAACAGTCTCGGGAGCGGTTTGCGAATGAGGTGGACGTTGCGTTAGCGCAGTCGGCCCGTCCGTTTGCGATTCACAATGCGCGCAAAGTCGATGCGCGAGGTGTTGCGGAACATTATTGGCTGGTTTCCGATGGTAGCGCGATTATTGCGACTGGGAATCGGGACGATGATTTTGCTGCGGCATGCGCAAGCGTCGGTTTGGATGCGGAGGCTGCAGTTGGTGCCGATGCTGATTCCGGTTCGGTCAGTTCGGCTGGTTCCGGAAATTCCATGACCGGTTCGACCGGTTCCGTAACCGACGCTGCAGGCTGCATGATGACTCCCGGTTACGTCGACATTCATGCGCACGGTTCGTGGGGGAGCTCCTTCGATGATGGCGTGCAAGGCATACGCATGGCCCGCGCAGGTCATATGATGCACGGCACCACCCGTCAGGTGCTCAGTTTGATCACCAACCCGCTCGACGTGATGTGCGCCAATCTTCAAACCGTGCGTGGCATGATGGGTGCTCGCCCTGACATTCTTGGAGCGCATTTGGAAGGTCCGTTCCTTGCGTTGTCTCGCAAAGGTGCGCATGATCCGGAATGCTTGAAAGATCCGGTTCCCGAATATGTTGATCGGCTTTTGCATGCTGCGAACGGCTGTTTGCGACAGATCACCATCGCCCCCGAACTACCGCATGGCATTGATGCGATTCGTCGTTTTGCTGCGGCTGGAGTGGTTCCTGCGGTGGGACATTGCGATGCCGATTATGCAACCGCCTGCAGAGGTTTTGATGCGGGTGCTGGCATTATGACGCACATGTTCAATGCGATGAATGGTTTGCATCATCGTGAGCCTGGTCCGATTCCGGCTGCTGTTGAGGATCCGCGCGTCACTGTTGAGTTGATTAATGATGGTTTTCATGTGCAGGATCCGATGGTGCGTTTGGGATTCGGCTTCGCTCCGCATCGCATTGCGTTTGTGACCGACGCTATGGCTGCCACCGATTGCCCGGATGGTCATTATTTGCTGGGTGCGTTGGATGTGAATGTGATTGACGGTCATGCTCGTCTTGCATCGAATGGTGCGATAGCCGGTTCCACGTTGACGTTGGAAAAGGCTGTTCAGCGTGCGGTGCTCGAATTAGGATTCACGCCTACCGACGCGGTGGAAGCCGCCACGTTGATTCCGGCTAAAGCATTCGGTTTCGATCGTGCGAACCCGGTCACCAAGCAGCCGCTCGGTCTGCTTGCTCCCGGCTATGCTGCCGACGTGCTTCTGCTCAACCCCGCCACCTGGGCCGTCGAACACGTCTGGTGCGACGCCCACTTTCTTCGTTAAGGCGCGATTGCTGAAACGTAATTGCAGGACCGGCTTCGTAACAGGATGCCGGTCCTTGCTGTATCTCGAGTTTTTGTTTTCAGTTTTGCGGGGTGAAGCTGTCGCGGGCGACGAGACTGGTGGAGATTCGCATATGCTGGCTGATTTTGCGGTTGGCGGTCAGTGCTTCGGCAAGCATGAGTACTGCGGCTTTCGCAAGTTCGTCCTGGCTGATGTCGTACGACGATAATGCGGGAGACGTGTATTTCGCGATCTCCTGATTGTTGATGCTGATTACTTTGATATCTCGTGGTACCATCACATTTTCGGTGGCAAACGCCTGTAGCACGCCGACCGCCAACGGATCGGCGGCAACGATCACTGCATCGGGCAAATCATCAGCATGATCCTGCACTAACTGACGCCCCTGCAAACGGCCGTTTTCTACAGTGAACGGGCCATCCGCATACACCAATCCCTTCACATCCAAACCCAAACGCAGCGCCCAATTGCGAAATGCGAACGTACGAACGTCTTCCGGATATTCATGCTCGCCCATAATGTTGCCCAAGCCGCCAATAAAGCCGATTCGTGAGTAGCCGGACGCCATAAGCGCGTCAATCGCATCCAAGATCGTCTGTTCCAAATCGGGTTGCACCGAATCGAACAATGCCGGCGCAGGATTGATGTCGATGAAGACGCCGTGGGGAAGTTTCTTATGCAGACGGTGCAACGTCTTACGATCCAACGGCGACGGGCCAATCGAAATGAAGCCCGCGTATTTGTCGGTGTTGGCGATCAGCGAATCCACGTCCTTCTGCATGGTCACGTTCATGAGCTGCTCTTCGGCATGCTTGACGAGCGCTTCGCGCAACTCGTCGAAATACGCGTCCTGCAAACCCTCGTCGGGAACGACATTGTCGAGAATCGCAACATCTTGCGGAATGGTGATGCGTTGGTATTGCGGTACGTTCTTGTACCCCATTTCCAGACTGGCGTTTAGGATTTTCTCGCGGGTGGAATCCTTCACCGAAAAGGTGGGATCGTCCTTCAAAACCCTCGAAACAGTGGCTTGGGAGAAACCTACCCGTTTTGCTATCTCTCTGATAGTGACCATTCGAATCCTCCTCAAAGCCATCATTGGCTAAACAGGTTTACTAATTAATTTAGCACATATGATTCCATCCTGCCGCATTTCCTCCAAGCATTTCACGAGATAAAGCAGTCGTGCGGCAAACGAGAATCCTCTTTACTCAGCTTGCCTCGGAGCGGCTTCGGGCAATGAAGTGCCCATGGTTTCGAGGCGCATGAGGAACTCGTTGGCGCTCATGGCGTTGCTCAACAGCGTGCCCTCCGCAAGCGTGCCTCCGATGGAACGGATGAACTCAACCTGATCCAAAGTCTCCACGCCATCGAACACCACATGGAACGCATCATTATCGCGCGAAATATCGAGCGTGCGCTGCATAATCTGCTTCGCGCGAGGCGTACGGAAATCGCGGACCACCGTCTTGTCGAATCGTGCGAAGTCCAACGGCAGATGCGCGAACGCAGCAACCTCCGAATACGTGGTACCAGCATTGGTCAAACCCAACTTGACGTTCGGCAAAGCGGCAAGATCGGCAACCTCATCATCAACTTCATCATGCGCCACATGAATGGCATGCGATCCCAACTGCAAACCGAAACGCAGCTGTGGCTGCTCATGAGTCAACTGCTCTAAGCGTCAGCTGCACGCTCATGTTGAAGCGATGCGCTTCGACCGTTACGAAATACGGTGTCAGCGTACGCCGAAGGTCAATAATCGTACTGTGTCTCCGGCATTGTATGTGACGATGCCGTGGGTGATCATTATTTATTCGTGTATGGTGTTCTATGCCGATACGTTTTCGCATAATTGGGGTAACGCGGTGTTCGCCGGATTCAATGCGGTCGTGACGTTCTGGGCGTTGACCGCGTATATCGGCATCTGGCATTCCGCGCAAGACATGGTGGTCGGTTTGATCGCTGGTTCTTCGTACCGATCAAGGAGCCGCAGCAGGAGGCGGCCCGCAAGAAGTACTCCTGGCGTGACGCCCTCTACTTCGGCGACTGCCAAATAATCTACGAGTCCCGCCCGTTATAGAGTGCTTCCCGTGTCTGTCTGCACTTTCTTGGGGTTTAAAAAGCCGTGTAGCAGAAAATCTTGTCACGTGTTTGGATCGAATCTCTGTGAGGCACTGTTGTGGGTGCCGTAAAATAGCAGGAAAAGGGGCGCTGATGATTCAACATAACGATTGGAGCGCTATGCAGCAAAGTTCGTATCATGATATGCAGGTCGATTCATTGGGTGCGTTCTCCGCGCGCAATCCGTTGGACTCGCTTGCGGTTACAGTGCCGGGACGCACGCGTTGTGTGAACGCCGAGAATCCCACAGGCGGCAAAGGCACTGCGGCCACTGCGGCCAGTGCACTTGGCCCGTCGCGCAAAGGCAGCCCCTGCATCCAAACCGTGAAAGCGGGGGAGAGTGTCATTTTGATGAATGTGGACGGTCCGGGCGTGATCCGCCATATTTGGATGACCGTCACCGATCGCACGTCGCCTACCGGCCCGAACGTGCTTCGTAACCTGATCCTGGAATTCTATTGGGATGGCGAGGAAACCCCGTCCGTGCAATGCCCGATCGGTGACTTCTTTTGCTGTGGCCACGCGCAGGCCTGCCGAGTCAATTCGATGCCGGTGGTGGTCGTACCCAATCGCGGTTTCAACTGCTATTTCTCCATGCCGTTCGAACATGCGCGCATCGTGCTCCGCAACGATCACAATGAAGACGTTCCCGCGTTCTTCTACCAGATCGACTACACCGAATATGACTCGCTTCCGGCCGGCACCATGCGTTTCCATGCACAGTGGCGTCGCGAACGTGTCACCGAACCGGCTCGCGATTATGTGGTGCTTGACGGCGTGCAGGGGCGTGGCGCGTATATCGGCACATATCTGGCGCTCACCGCGTTGGAAAGCCGCTGGTGGGGCGAGGGTGAAGTCAAAATGTACATCGATGGAGACGACCAGTACCCTACATGGTGCAGTACTGGTGCCGAGGATTATTTCGGTGGCGCGTGGAGTTTCGCTGATTTTGACGAGCATGGGCGCATGCATGAGCAGACGTTCTGCGCGCCGTACGTCGGATTCCCGTTCTACTCACAGCGTCTCGCCTCGCATCGCGAAAGCGCGTATTGGGATGTGAATACGCCTGTGACCCGTGGACTGTATCGCTGGCACATTCCCGATCCGATTTATTTCGAGCACGATCTGCGTGTGGAATGGCAGCAGATCGGCACTGAAGAGGGTGGCAATTTCGAGCGTCAGGACGACGTTGCTTCCGTCGCGTACTGGTATCAGCTCGAGCCGCACACACCGTTCACGCCGATTGGCGATCGCCACTTCCGTCAGCCCCGCTGATTTTCGCCCCCGAACCTGCGATTTCCAGTCTATCCGGTCGGTTCGGGGGTGTTGTGCTGTCTGTGCAACTTGCGTTTTGTGCCTGCACAACTTGGGGGAGTCCTCCATATGTGAGATACCGGTCGAACAGCGCATTGTTATTTGCTGTTGATTGCAATGCATTTCGGTATTCCGAGAAAGACAGTGGCAGCATCTTAAGTTCGACATATCGTCCAGTGAAATGGATGATTTTGCGATTATTGCAGAATTGTCCATTTTACTGGATGATTTTGCAGAGTGGGTGAGTGATATGGACGTGCGATTGGGCAAATCGGAAGTAATGTTGCGATCATTCGACGGAATTCACGAATGTGTATGTTCCGTTTACATGTCCGATACATTTTTCCCAGCGAATTGACAGGAACACGCATCATTCTTCCAAGACTTGGGCGGTTATATAGAACATGTCAGCGGTTACGGCAGCTGGCGAGGTTCCCGAAGAACCCCATAACTGAACCCTTCTTCTCTCTTCTCTCTCTCTCAGCCGGCGGCCTTTCTCTCCGCCGGCTTTTTTCTTTTCTAAACAGGATGCATGCGATTGGTGTTTTCGGTTGCGTAAAAGGCGCATGAAAAGAAACGGTCGGCCACGCGCCTGTTTGCGTATGGCCGACCGTTGGCGGTCTGTGATTATGTGTGGTTGCGTGTTAGCGTTTGTGATTCAGCAGCGGTCGTATGAGAAATCACGGATGCGCTCGAGGCAATCCACGCTGGCCGTCAGCCATGGCATACCGATCACGAATACGTGCCCCAATGCTTCGTGACGGCCCGTTTTCGGGTCGAAAAGTTCGAAATCGGCACTCTTGCGCGATAGGGCCGTGGCAAGCGCCAGATTATCTGCCTCCAAAAAATCGTCGCTGCAGGTGGTAATGAACAGCGGCGGCAGATCAACGTTGTTGACGAGTCCTTCTGCGGTGAGGAATCGCGGATCAGCCGCTTCGAGGCCGGCGAAGAATTCCGTGCCAAGAGCTTCGTCGAGCGCGATTCGCGTGTCTGGGGAGAATGCGGTAGAGCCCAAGCCGGCTTTGTCGGCGGTCTGCTTGGAAGCCAGGCTGTACACGCCGCAAACCGGAGCCGCGCCGGCGAAACCGATGCCCGAAGGCTCGTCAATGCCGAACGCGGCCGCAGCTTCGGAGCTGTTTTCAATGGCCAATGTCAGCATGGTCAATGCGCCGCCGGCCGAATCGCCGGTGAGGAATACGGCGTTTGGATTGACTGGATAATCGGCCAGATGCGCCTTGATCCAACGTAATGCCGCTTGCACATCCGCCAGCTGACCCCTCAAGTCGGTCTGCGGGGCCGGGCGATAATTCAGTGAGAACACGGCGAATCCCATATCGGCCAGATGCACGTTGAAATTACGGTTCAGTTCCTTATATCCGTAGGTGAAACCGCCGCCATGGATATCGATGTATACCGGCAGGGTGTGCCCACCGCGCAATACCGCGTCATGCGGCAGATACAGGTCGAGCAAATGGCCGCGGCACGCTCCCGCGGCCGTATCGTACCCGCCATCCGGCAGGTAGGCGAGGTCGGCGATTACATCGATGTCTTCCGGCGTGCTCCAGCGTTCGGAACGCGGCGTATCGATGGCGATCGCGCCAAATCGCATTCCCAGAATGCCCGGCAGCAGGTTCTCGGGAACCCCTTCGAGGTCGCCCGTGGTCTCCGTCCAACGTTCCGCGTTCCTGAGCATGTCCTCCGACAGGCCATATTCCGCAGCGAACTTCGCGCGGATGCGCTCCAAGTCCGTCATCCTTGCCGTCCTTTCCTCGACGTGCGTCGCCGATGCTTGTATCGATAGTTCGAGCTTGATTCCATTATCGTGCGATGTTCCGATGCGATGCTCCGATTCCGGCGAGCCAGGCTCCGATGACGGTTTTCGCAGCACCCGCAAACCAGTGGTATGTAACGGTATATATGTTGATTTTATTATGATTGCGACACGCCGAAAACGCATCTGTTGCATCGGCGTACGGTTCGTTTAAAATAAGTCGAGTTTGCGAATCCGAACAGGGGTTTCGGCCGGCGGCGGCATGCCGGTGACGGGACGCTCGACACACGACGGACGTGAATCGTGGCGGCAACGAATGGCCGCAACACTACAACCCAACAACAACCCAACAACAACCCAACCAAGACCCAAGCAAACAATTCGAAGGAACGCTACGTATGTATGTCGATCCGAAACGCAACCAGCAGGCGGGCAACCTTGCATGGATCCTGCCATACTGCAAACCCGACCTGCCGCGCGTGGCCGGCGCGGTCGTACTGTTCTGCGTGAACAACACCATGGCCCTCACCATCCCCCTGCTGTCCGGACTGATTGTGGACCGCGTCATCACCCAAGGCCATGTGGACGAACTGACCCGACTATGCGTCATGATGCTCGTCTTCACCATCGTGCGCGTGGCCTCGCGCTACGGCTACCAGATGTGGATGGAACGTTTCGGACAAAACTCCGTATTCCGCTTGGTAAGCGACGAATACGAAAAGCTGCACGAGCTCGACTTCACCTACTTCAACCACACCCGCACCGGCGACATCATGAGCCGCATGACTTCCGACACGGACGCCATCCGCCATGCGCTAAGCTGGGTCAGCTACCAGGCGCTCGACTGCGTGGTCATGTTCATCGGCGCTCTCGCCATGATGTTCACCATCGACTGGCGTCTCGCCCTGGCGCTCGCCTGCGTCACGCCATTCCTCTTCATCCTGACGCGCGGACTGTCCTCGCATGCGCGGCCGCTGTTCTTCGCCATCCGCAATTCCCTAGCGGAAATGAACTCGATGGTCGAGGAAAACATCGAAGGCAACCGCGTGGTCAAAGCGTTCGTCCGCGAGCCGTACGAGACCAAGAAATTCGACGAGCGCAACGACGACTACATGCAGCGCAATATGGACCAGGCCTACAACAGCCGCAGATACATGCCATGGCTCGACGGCCTCGGCTTCTCCCTGCAGCTCATCACCTTGGGATTCGGCGGATTCCTGGTCATCACAGGCCATATGACCCTCGGCAACCTGGTGGCGTTCAACTCCTACCTGTGGATGATCGATGGTCCCGTGCGCCAATCCGGCTGGCTGATCAACGATTGGCAACGCTTCAACGCGTCCTGCATCAAGATTCGCAAACTGCTGACCTCGCAGTCGCGTATCCAAGAAAAGCCGGGCGCTGAGGAAAGCGTCAAACAGGCAGTCGCTATTGTCAGCCAAGTCAACGGCCGGACCAACGGTGTCCATGAGGCCGGCAGCGCCACCGCAACGTCCACGAACTGCCCAGCACGCATCGCCGGCGACGTCGACTTCCAACATGTCAGCTTCGCCTTCCCCGACGATCCGGAAACCCCGATTCTCAAAGACATCGACTTCCACATCCCCGCCGGCTCGAAACTCGGCATCCTCGGCGAGACGGGCGCCGGCAAGTCAACGCTCGTCAATCTGATTTCGCGATTCTACGATCCGACCGCGGGACGCGTGCTCATCGACGGCATCGACGCGCGCGACTGGCCGCTCGCCACCCTGCGATCGCAGGTATGCATCGTCGCGCAGGACACGTTCCTGTTCTCCGACACCATCGGTGGCAACATCGGCTTCGGTGCCGGCGAACAGCGCGAATACGACGAAAAATACATTCGCCGCATGGCCGCCATCGCCGGCGCGGACAACTTCATCCGCAGCATGCCGGAAGGCTACGATACCGTCGTCGGCGAACGCGGCGTCGGCCTGTCCGGCGGGCAGAAACAGCGACTGAGCCTGGCACGCGCGCTCGCCGACAACCCGTCGATCCTCATCATGGACGATACGACCAGCGCCGTGGACATGGAGACGGAAGCGGAAATCCAACAGCATCTGCGTGATTTGGACGAGAAGAAAACAATTGTGACGATCGCGCACCGCATCTCGTCAATCAAGGATTCCGACCTGATTCTCGTGCTCGAACATGGCCGCGTGGTGGAACGCGGCACCCACGACGACCTGGTGGCCGCGCATGGGCGATATTGGGAGATCTACCGCAAGCAGCTGGGCCTCGAAGCCGGCCGCGCACAGGGTTTTGACGACTAGAAAGGAGGATCATCATGGCAAAACGCAATACGTTCCGCGAGGATGAGGAACTTGAGGAGCAGATCAACCTGCATGACATCCTCCGCATCGGCGTCTATCTCAAGCCGTACAAGGCTCGCGTGATCCGCATCCTCGCGGTTGTGGTGATGATGAGCTGTATCTCGGTCGTGGTGCCGTATCTGACGAAGGTCATGATCGACAGTGCGATTCCGTCGAAGAATCTCACGCTGCTTGGCGAGCTGACCGCCCTGCTCGCGGCGCTGATCGTGATCTTCGAGCTGGGATTGCGCTACCGCACCGTGGAGATCACACGCGTCGGCCAGCTCATGCTCAAAGACATGCGTCGCGACATCTTCACGCATATCCAGACGCTGCCGTTCAGCTATTTCGATTCGCGCCCGCACGGCAAGATCCTGATCCGTGTGGTCAACTATGTGAACACGCTGTCCGATACGTTGAGCTCCGGCCTAATCAACGTGATTTCCGATGTGTTCACGTTCCTCATCACACTGGTGGTCATGTTCGTCATCGACTGGCGATTGGCGCTGTTCAGCCTCGCGCTGTTCCCCTTCCTCATCGCATGGGTGCTGGTGCTGCAGCATTTCCAGCGTCACGCCTACCAGGTGCTGTCCAACAAGCAGAGCAACCTCAACGCGTACATCCACGAGTCGATCGCCGGCGTGAAAACCACGCAGACCTTCGCCCAGGAGGCCGCGCAGTTCAAGACGTTCCAGGAACAGCAGAACGATGTGCGTACCTCGTGGATGAAGGCCGTGCACATCCAATTCCTCATGTGGCCGGGCATCCAGACGATTTCCGTCATGACCATCGCGCTCATCTACTTCGTCGGCGTCACCGGTTTTGGGGGAGTGGAGGTGAGTACGGGCGTGCTCATCGCCTTCGTCGGCTACGCGAACAACTTCTGGAACCCGGTAATCAGCATCGGCAACTTCTACAACCAGCTCATCACCTGCTCCGCGTATCTCGAGCGCATCTTCGAAACGCTGGATGTGCAGCCGGAGATTCGTAACGCGCCGGACGCCGTCGATCTGCCGCAGATCGAGGGTCGCGTCGACTTCAACGACGTCGTCTTCCGCTATGAGCCGGACGGCCGCAACATCCTGAACCTGGTCGACCTGCACGTCGAGCCGGGCAAGACGATTGCGCTGGTCGGTCCTACGGGTGCCGGCAAAACCACGATCATCAACCTGCTGTCGCGTTTCTACGACGTCGCCGAAGGCTCGGTGACGATCGACGGCCACGACGTGCGTTCCGTGACGTTGGAAAGCCTGCGCCGGCAGATGGGCGTCATGCTGCAGGACACGTTCATCTTCTCCGGCAACGTGCGTGAGAACATCCGCTACGGCAAACTGGACGCCACCGACGAGGAGATCGTGGCCGCGGCCAAGGCCGTGCATGCGCACGAATTCATCATGGAACTGCCCGACGGCTACGACACCGTGGTGGAGGAGCGCGGTTCGACCCTGTCCGCGGGCCAACGCCAGCTCATCGCGTTCGCGCGCGTGCTGCTCGCCGACCCGCGCATCCTGATCCTCGACGAGGCCACGTCGAATATCGACACGCGTACCGAGGAGGCGCTGCAGGCCGGTCTGAACCATCTGCTCAAGGGACGCACGAGCTTCATCATCGCGCACCGCCTGTCCACGATCGAGAATGCGGATGAGATCTGCTACATCGACCACGGGCAGATCGTGGAGCAGGGCAACCATGCCGAGCTGCTCGCCCGCCATGGCGCCTACTACCGGCTCTACGAATCGCAGTACGCCATGATCAAGGTCTGAGCAGCCGACCGCCAGCCCCGGCGGCTAGCTGCTCTGCCCCTTAGCCCGTATATCCGCAATCCGAAATGCCTGTCCAACGGTCGCGCAGCCAATGCGCGGCCATCTTGGGCCGGCTGCCGCGGTGGGATTCCCGTCGGACATGCCGCCATGCGGAATGTACTTTGGAGCAACCCGTGGAATAATGGATTGTGAGCGTTAACAAGACAACGATGCACTAAGGAGCGCTTGCACTCATGACTACCACCAATCGCACCAGCCATCCAATCGCATTGCGCGACGCCACCGTCACCGACCCGTTCTGGGCATCGCGGCAGGAACTCGTGCGCACCCAGGTGATTCCCTACCAGTGGAACGCGCTGAACGACAACGTTCCCGGCGCCGCACCCAGCTACTGCATGCACAACTTCAAGGCCGCCGCCGCGCAGAACGCAGAACACCACAAGGAAGGCAAGGCCTTCGTGCCGCCGAAATACACGTTCCGCGGCTTCGAAGCCCTGCCGGACGACCCGGCGCACCCCGATCCCGACAAGTTCTACGGCTTCGTGTTCCAAGACACTGATTTCTCCAAATGGATCGAAGCGGTCGGCTACTCGCTGACCCACCACCCGGACGCTGACCTTGAAGCGACCGCCGACACCGCCATCGATATCGTCTGCGCGGCGCAGCTCGACAACGGCTACCTGGACACCTACTACATCCTCAACGGCATGGACCGGCACTTCACCAACCTGAAGGACCACCATGAGCTGTACTGCTTCGGCCACCTGACCGAAGGCGCGATTGCCTACTATCAAGCCACCGGCAAACGCAAGCTGCTCGACGCGGCCTGCCGTTTCGCTGATTACATCGATTTCCGATTCGGCACCGCCGACGGCAAGCTGCACGGCTATCCCGGGCACGAAATCGCCGAAATGGCACTCGTCAAACTCGCCGAGACCACCGGCGAACAGCGCTACGCCGACCTCGCCGAATACTTCGTGCGCCAACGCGGCCAGCAGCCGCTCTACTTCGAGCTCGAAGATCGCCGCCGTGCCCATGAGGGCGGCCGCGACTACGAGCCGCGCGAACAGAACTACGCCTACTACCAGGCCGATAAGCCAATCACGGAACAAACGGAAGCCCTCGGCCACGCCGTCCGCGCTGCCTACTTCTACGCCGGAGCCGCCGATGTGGCACGCCTGACCGGCGACCCCGACCTGCTGGCATCCTGTGAACAGCTGTGGCGCAACATCGTCGACCGAAAGATCTACATCACCGGCGGTATCGGCGCCACACACATGGGGGAGGCCTTCTCCTTCGACTATGATCTGCCGAACGACACCGCCTATTCGGAAAGCTGCGCCGCCATCGCGCTCGCGTTCTTCGCCCGCCGCATGCTGGAAATCCAACCGAAATCCGAATATGCGGACGTCATGGAATCGGCGCTGTACAACACCACGCTCGCCGGCATGGCACTCGATGGCAAAAGCTTCTTCTACGTGAACCCGCTCGAAGTGGTGCCCGAGGCATGCCATCGCGATGAACGCAAGGCGCACGTCAAGCCGGTGCGCCAGAAGTGGTTCGGATGCGCCTGCTGCCCGCCGAACATCGCACGCATCGTGGAGGACGTGCAGCAGTACGCCTACACGATCGGAGACGACTCATCCACCCTGTATGTGCATCTGTATATGGGCGGCGGCGTCCATGCCAGGCTTTCCGGCACCGATGTGCGCCTTGACGTCATGTCCGATATGCCCTGGTCCGGCAAGGGATCCGTCGCGGTGGGCTTTGATGCAGGCGATTCTGCTTCCGATGCATCCAAGGACGCGGTTTTCACGATCGCCCTCCGTCTGCCCGCTTGGGCCGGTGGCGAAACCGCTTCCGATGCGGTCACCGTGCGCGGCCGCGACGACATCTCCCGCGTCATCAGAGACGGATACCTGTATCTGACCGGCGCATGGCATGACGGCGACGTCGTCGATTTCGATTTCCCGATGCCGGTCCACATGGTCGCCGCGAATCCGCTCGTGCGCGAGGACGCCGGAAAGGTGGCGTTCGTGCGCGGACCGCTGGCCTACTGCGCGGAAGGTGTCGATAATGGCGCGAACCTGCATCTGCTGCACGCCGATACCGCGCGCATCGCATCCGATCCATCCTGCGTGTCCGTTGATCGCATCGTCTTCCATGCCGGCGCCGTCGCGCAGGACGAGCAGGGGCTCGGCGAGGTGGACGCCGTCGATATGCCGATGACCACACTGACGATTCCCGCTTGGCGTGAAGTGGAAGACTCCGCGCAAACCTCCGCGTTGTACCATGATTGGCGTCCCGCCGAACGCAAGACGACGACGGCCACGCTGATTCCATACTTCGCATGGGCCAACCGTGGCGAGAACGAGATGACGGTGTTCCTACGCGGGTGAGCATGACGAGTGACGAAGGGACTGCCCGACAAAGGGGCTGTCCTTGGTTTCGGCAACATCGCCAAAACCAAGGATGCGCCAGTCAAGTTCATCGCATATCTCCGCTTCGAGTAGACACGCACGTGCGATTTGCCCCATTTACCGCTTAAGCTAGTACCAGGTACGTCAATCGATGCATGTCAATGATCAGGCGGTATCTGAACACGGTTGAGGAGTCGAAGATGATAAGCGGTGCCGGTGCAATGAACCCCGTATGTCCCCGTGAGGACGGGCGTCTCGAATGGGGCAATGGCGTGGTTTCCATGCTGTTCGACACGGCAGGCGATTCCCCCGTCCGATTGTGCAACGTTGCAGGCCGCGGCATGGGGCCCATCGGCGGCCGTGTTGCCGACGATGGAAGAACCGTGCTGGAACGTGATCCGCGTCCGATCGTCGAAGTGCGTGCCGCCAACACCGGATCGCAGGACAATCGCCTCACCTTGATCGCCACGGTGGCGGGCAGCGTATTGCGATTCGTCTCGGCCGCCGCCTCCGAGCCGGAGGAAGGGTCCGCCGAACCATATCGTTTGGAGATCGTCCAATTCGCTTCGTATGCGGAACTGGAGCCGCACGGGCGCGCGTTCGAACCGACCGCCGCCGAACGGGCCGAAGCC
>OAUU01000897.1_pt1 | contig 14304 bp, 10 predicted proteins | sample 1501381 | NCBI WGS metagenome assembly OAUU01 (sample SAMEA2580057, study PRJEB22360) | human gut metagenome | reverse complement strand
CGCCGTCGTTGTGGGTCTTGCGGTACTTGGTGAAGATCTTCTTGATCTCCGGATCCGGTTCCTTGCCGGCTTCCTTGATGGCCTGCTCGACCATGCGCCAGCCACCGTTCGGCATCATCGCGCGCTTGCAGGGAACGTCGGTCTGGAGGCCAACGACCACGTTATCGACTTCCGGGGAGTCGATGTAGCCGGCCGGGAAGGCGTCGACGTCGGCCGGGGTATGGGTGTCCACGTCGTAGACGCGCTGCTTGCGCTCCACGGCCAGGTAGTTGTCGTCGAGGTACTTCCACAGGTGCTTGGTCTTCTCGGTGGCAGGAGCCAGGAATGTCTCGTCGCCCTCGTACGGGGTGTAGTTCTTCTGGATGAAGTCGCGGACGTCAATATCCTTCTGCCAGTTGCCCTCGGTGAAGCCGGCCCACGCCTTGGCGTCGAGCTCCTCCTGGGAGACAGCTGCATTTTCCACTGCGGTCATGTCACTCCTTAAATGGGGTTGTAGGTTTCGCATCTTCACGGAACCCTTGGTTCAACAGTGTAGTTGGCACTTGCTTGAGAAAAGCTGAAATTGGGAGTGAGCTATCTCACATTGTTTCTGTGAACGCTACCATTCCAATGGCTTCTAGATATTGATGGGACTATTGCACGTCTCCAGATATGGGAAACCGCTCATACTGTGATGTTCGTATGAGCGGTTCGGTCTTGAGATTGACAGCAGAACCGTATCCGTCAGTTTTCGACCGTCAATCCTCGGGGCGAGCCTGTGCGGGTTTCACGCCGTAGTTCTTCCAGCGCCGGTTCTCCTCCTCCCATCTGGCATTGCGGTCCACCACGATGTCCCACGCATGTTCGGCGTCTTCCTTGGTCTTGTACGGACCCATGCGCTGTTCGATCGGTGAGACCATGCCCAACTCGGCCTGCTTCTTGACGGTGTTGAAATACCACTGCTTCTTGTTATCGTCTGTCATTGGTACCTCCTCAACGGTATTACTTGCTCCCGCTGGCGGGAGCAATATATGTTTATTCCCTGAATGCGTTGGTGACGGGCAGTCGGCGGTCGCGGCCGAACGCGAGGGCCGTGACCTTCGGTCCCAGCGGGTATTGGCGGCGCTTCCATTCGGCGCGGTCCACCAATCGCATCACGGTGTCTACGGTGACCTGGTCGAAGCCGTCGGCTAACAGGTCGGCGCGGCCGTGCGCGTGCTCGATGTATGCGGCGAGCACCTTGTCGAGCAGCGCGTATTCGGGCAGGGAGTCGGAGTCCTTCTGCCCGGGGCGCAACTCGGCCGAGGGTGCCTTCTCGATGGAGGAGACCGGAATCATCACGCCGTCCTTCAACGGGATGCCGGTGTTGCCGTCCTCGTTGCCCACGATCTTGAGACCGCCGATGCCGACGCCTGCGGCCGCGGCCTTGTTACGCCAACGGCTGATCTCCCAGACACGGGTCTTGAGCAGGTCCTTGATGGGTGCGTAGCCGCCTACCGCATCGCCGTAGATGGTCGAGTAGCCGCAGGCGAGCTCTGACTTGTTGCCGGTGGCCACGGCGAGCAGACCGCGCGAATTGGAGCTGGCCATCACGATCACACCGCGGATGCGGGCCTGCAGGTTCTCGGCGGAGACGCCATCAAGGTCAAGTTGCTGTTGGTAGGCGTTGAACAATGGCTCAATGGGCTGGACCTCGTAATGGGCGCCAATGTTGGAGGCCAAATCGGCGGCGTCGTCTTTGGAACCGTCGGAGGAGTACATGGAGGGCATGGAGATGCCCCAGACGTTCTCGCCGCCGCATGCGTCGGCCGCCATGGCGGCTACCAGTGCGGAGTCGATGCCTCCTGAGAGGCCCAGCGTCACGCCGGTGAAGTGGTTCTTGGCCATGTAGTCCTTGAGGCCGAGCACGCAGGCGGTGTATACCTCTTCGTCCGGGTCGAGTTCCGGAACGATCTCGGCCTTGGCCTGATGTTCGGCGGCGGAATCGAAGTCCCAGAACGTCAGGTTTTCCATGAACATCGGGCTGCGTTCGATAAGCGTGCCGTCGGCGTCGACCACGAAGCTGCCGCCGTCGAAGACGAGGTCGTCTTGACCGCCGACCTGATTCAGGTAGATGACCGGGGCGTTAACCTCGGCGGCACGACGCTGGGCGAGCTCGAAACGGGTGTTGGTCTTGCCTTCCTCATACGGCGAGCCGTTGATGGTGAGCAGCAGGTCGATGTTCTTGGTGGCCAGGTCGGCCACCGGGCCGCCGTCCTGCCAGATGTCCTCGCAGATGGCCACGCCAATGGTGGCGCCGTCCACGTCGAGGGTCACGGAGCGGTCGCCGGCGGAGAAGATGCGGAATTCGTCGAACACGCCGTAGTTGGGCAGGAAGTGCTTGTCGTAGCCAGCCCAGACCACGCCTTGGTGCAAGACCACCAGTCGGTTGCGCGGCTTGGAGGTCTTGCGGTCGGTGCCCACGGTGCCGACCACCACGAACAGATCGCCGAGGCCGTCGTCGTTGAGCTGGGTGGCGAGTTCGTTGGCCTTGTCCCATGCGGCTTGGCGGAAGGTGCGGCGCAGGGCCAGATCCTCGATGGGGTATCCGGTGAGGGTCATTTCCGGGAAAACAACCACTTGGGCGTTTCCTGCGGCGGCTTTACGGGAGTAGTCGAGCACCTTGGCGGCGTTGGCGTCAAGCGCGCCGACGCAGGTGTCGATCTGGGCGAGTGCGAAGCGAAGCTGTGTCATAGATTCTTAGTGTAGCCGCGTATGACGTCGGATTGCCTGTTCTTCCGGCTTGGCGTCATTCATTAGGTCGTTTTTGCGTTCATTAGGTCACTGCAATGCGATATCAGTCGTTGCAATGGCGCGATTCCAACAACCAGTATCGCCGTTCACCGACCTAATGGACGATGAATCGACCTAATGAACGAATGCCACTCCCCTCAGTCAGCTTCGCTGATAGCTCGTCCTGCACTTATGGACGGGCGAGGCCCGCGCATATCTGGTTCGGCTGTCGCCTCACCTTCGGCTACAGACAGCCCACTGGGCTGTCTGCCTAACGCCTCAGCCTCCGGAGGCGAGCCAGAAAAGGATTTACTTCAGCTCGTTGAGCACGCGCAGAGCGGTGTTGACGTAGAAGTTGACGAAGGTGGGAATGGATTCGTCGAGACCCACGAAATGCGGGCTATGCCAGTCGGCGCAACCTTCCTGGCCGTTTGACCCGACGAACGCGAACACCGGCAACGTCACCTTGGCGAATTCGCAGAAGTCCTCCCCCGCCATCGACTGACGTATCGGTTCGAGCTGCGCGTAGTCGTTGACATCCGCCGCCACGGCCTTGGCGAGACCTGGATCGGAGACCAGCGGGTCTTGAAAGTCATCCCAGACCACGTCGGCGCTGATGCCGTATGCCTCGGCGGTGTGTTCCACCACTTCCTTGAATCGGCGGCCGACCAGATTGCCATCCGACTTGTGGAAATAGCGCACAGTCCCTTGGAATCCGGCTTCGGCGGGCACCACGTTCCACACATGGCCGCCGTGCACTTCGGTAACGGACAGCACCAGCGGGTGGAAGGGCGTGACGTTGCGGCTCACGATGGTCTGCAGGCTCAGAATAATACTGGCGAGCGCTTCGATGGGCCCGGTGCCCTTGTACGGGTAACCGGCGTGGGTGCCTTGGGCGTGGAGGGTCACGCGGAATTTCACGCAGCCGGCCATCATCGGCTCAACGCCGATGGCCAGCTGGCCGGGCGCATAGTTGGGGTTGTTGTGCGTGCCGATAATGGCTTCGACGTCATCCAAGAGTCCGGCGTCGATCATGGCGCGAGCGCCTTGGCCGGTCTCCTCACTCGGCTGGAACAGAATCTTGATCGAGCCGGCGAACTTGTCACGGTGCTCGGCGAGCCAGAAGGCGGCACCGAGCAGACCGGTCATGTGCAGGTCGTGGCCGCAGCCGTGCATCACGCCTTCATTGACGGAGCTGAACTCCAGTCCGGAGTCTTCCACGATGGGCAGGCCGTCGATGTCAGCGCGCAGCCCGATACGCGGCCCGGGACCGGCCTCGCCCTGAATGAGCCCCACAACACCAGTCTCCAGCGGGTTGTGCAGGATCTCGATGCCGTGCGCCTTGAGCTGGTCGGTCAGATAGATGCTGGTGCCGAATTCACGGAAACTACGCTCCGGATGGGCGTGCAGGTAGTGGCGGATAGTGATGAGTTCGTGGTCGATGTCGATATGTTCACTCATGGTTCCCGATTCTAGTAGCGCGAAGAATATATTGCGGCCCTCGCTCCATATTGGCGAGGGCCGCGATCTATGGGGTCAGTATGCCTTGTTATTGCTGGCGTTTGAGCAGTCGTTTGGCGATGGCGTTGGCGATGCCCTGCACCACCTGGACCAGTACGATCATGATGATCACGGCCGTCCAGGTGACGGTCTGGTCGAACTTCTGGTAGCCGTAGGCGATGGCGAAGTTACCGAGACCGCCACCGCCGATGTAGCCGGCCATGGCAGACATGTCGAGCACGCCAATGAACAGGAAGGCGTAGGCCAGGATCAGCGGTGCCAGGGCTTCGGGGATGAGCACGGTGCGGATGATGGTGAGCTTGCCGGCACCCATCGAACGCGCGGCCTCGATTACTCCCGGGTCGACCGGCACGAGATTCTGTTCGACCAGACGCGAGGTGGCGAAGGTGCACATCACCACCATCGGGAAGATGGCGGCCACGGTGCCGATGGACGTGCCGACCACGACGATGGTGAGCGGCTGCATGGCTGCCAGGAAGATGATGAACGGAATCGGGCGCACGATGTTGACGATGATGTCAAGGATGCGGTAGACGACCGCGTTCTCGAACAGGTTGCCGGGGCGGGTGCCATAGAGCACCACGCCGAGGATCAGGCCGAGGAATCCGCCGATGACGAGGGTGACGAGCACCATGGTCAGGGTCTGGCCGATGGATTCGAACAGTAGTGGACGCAGTACGTTCCAGTCGCTGCGCGGGTTGGCGAGGATGATCATGCGTTGGCTCCTTCATGTGCGGCGGCGGACGCGGCGGGCGCGGTGGCAGTATCGGCCGCCAGTGGGTCATGGGCGCGGTCTTCGGCGTAGGAGGCATGTCCAGCGACCGCGTCGGCGGACGCCACAGGCTTTGCGGCGGTGCCGAAGTCGATGACGTCGCTATTGGCGGCGAGCTCGCGCAGGAATTCGTCCACATGCCAGCCGGGCCCGTTGAATTCGTAGGTGATGGCACCGATGGCGGTCCCCTTGACCGTGTCGATGCCGCCGTAGAGCAGGCTGGATTCGACGCCGTATTTGGCGATGAGTTCGGAGATATTCTGTCCGGATGCCTTGAGTTCATGGCCTTGGGTGCCGGAAACGTCCTTTTGGCGGATAAGCACGGTGACAATGCGGCCCGACCATTCGTGATGCAATCGCTCGACCCGGTCTTCCTCGGGCAGGCCAGACAATGCGGTGGCGATGAATCGCTTGGTCACCGGCTGCTGGGGTGCAGCGAACACATCGTATACGTCGCCGGATTCGACCACGCGTCCGGCGCTCATTACGGCCACGCGGCCGGCAATCTGCTGGACCACGTTCATCTGATGGGTGATAAGCACAATGGTGATGCCGAATTCCTCGTTCACACGCTTGAGCAAGGCCAGCACTTCGGTGGTGGTTTCCGGGTCGAGCGCGCTGGTGGCTTCGTCGGCGAGCAGAATCTCCGGATTAGTGGCCAGTGCGCGGGCGATGCCGACGCGCTGCTTCTGGCCGCCGGACAGCTGCGAAGGGTATTTGTTTGCGTGCTCACTGAGGCCCACGAATTCAAGGAGTTCGTTGACACGACGATCCTGATAGTCCTTGCGCCAGTGATCGAGTTGCAGTGGGTAGGCGATGTTCTGGGCCACGGTTTTGGTGGAGAACAGGTTGAACTGCTGGAAAATCATGCCGATTTTCTGGCGGATGGGCCGCAGCTTGGTCTCACTCAGAGAGGTGATATCAGTGCCAAGCACGGTCACAGTGCCGGAGGTGGGTCGTTCGAGCGCGTTGATAAGCCGGACCAGTGTGGATTTGCCTGCACCGGAATAGCCGATGATGCCGAAGATGTCACCGCGATCGATGGTCAGGCTGACGTCATCCACGGCTCGTGCGATGTTCGCGCCGCGTCCGCGTGTTTTGAATTCCTTCACGACATGGTCGAAGGTGATGATGGGGTCGCTCATAGTGCTCCCTGATGCTGGTTGTTGGTGTCCGGTCACGGAAGCGGAGCGAATCCCGATTGTTGGCTCGGGTACTCGCTCCGCTTGGTGGTAATGGCTATGGACAGGCTAGTCGTGCGCTCGTATCAGCCGCGGCTCACTGCTGGGCCTTGGCATCCTTCTCAATGTCGGACAGGAAGCCTTGCAGCTCGCTGGCGCTGAACTTGTCGGCGAACACCGCGGTACCGCCGGAGTTTTCCTGCAGGGCGTCGAGCACATCCTTCTGCTGGTAGATGGAAACGAGCTTCTTGTAGGTCTCGTTGTTCACGTCCGCCTTGCGGGCCACCCACACGTTGATGTAGGGGCGAGCTTCTTCGGATTCGGCGTCATCCTGGTAGATGGCGTCCTTCGGGTCGAGACCGGCATCGGCCACGTAGTCGTTGTTGATCACACCAGCGGCGATGGTCGGGTCCTTCAGGGTGGTGGCCACCTGTTCGGCCTTGAGCGGGGTGACCTTGACCTTGCTCTTGGCTTCGTCGATGTAGGCCGGGGTGGAGAAGGCGGTCCAGTCGCCCTTGAGCGTCACGAGACCGGCGGCCTTGAGCACGCCGATAGCGCGGGCCTGGTTGGTTTCGTCGTTCGGAATGGTGACGGTGTCGCCCTGCTTCAGGTCCTTGATGTCCTTGACCTTGGTGGAGTACACGCCGAGCGGGTAGATGGCGGTGCCGCCGATGGGCTGCAGGTCCTTCTTGTTGCTCACGTTGTAGTTGGCCAAGTAGAGCAGGTGCTGGAATTCGTTGAGGTCCAGCTCGCCGGAGTCAAGGGCCGGGTTTTCGGAGGTGTAGTCCTGGAAGTCGACGATGTCGACGTAGATGCCGGCCTTCTCGGCGTCCTGCTTGAACTTGACCCATTCGGGGTTGGTAGCGCCGACCACGCCGATCTTGACCGGGTTGCCCTTGCTGCCCTTGGCGGACGACTCGTTGGCACCGGCAAACGCGCGGTAGCCGAAGAACGCGGCCACGGCGATAATCGCCACGACCACGATGGTGATGATGACGTTGCGGGCGGTGTGGTTCACACGCACCGGCTCGTTATTGTTAGGAGCGGCCGGGGTTGCCGGCTGGGTTGCTGCTGTCATTGGATTTCCTCTCTCCAAAATTGATGTCGGGTAACACCATAACGCGCTTGAACCGCGAAAGTGACGGAAAATGGCCGATTGCCATATAGGTGTCTTTTATGGCGCGCATGCAATGTCCGGGATTCGTACGTTTGATAACCCGCTATAGGCGTGCCGAACACGCCGGAAAGCACGTCGAGAGGGGCTTTGACAATGGAAGCTATGACTACCGATACTGCCAATGCCGATATCCGAGCCGTATTCTTCGATATCGATGGCACGCTCACCAGTTTCACGACCCATACGGTGCCGGATTCCACAATCGAGGCGATTCACCGGCTGCAGGCCGCAGGCGTCAAGGTGCTGATTTGCACGGGCCGCGCGCCTTCACAGATGCACGTGGTGCTGGATACCATGCCGGTGACGTTCGATGGCGTGGTGGCGTTCAATGGGCAGTATTGTTTTGATGACACCGGCTTCTTTGCCTCGCAGGCCTTGGATACTGCTGATATTGAGGTGATTCTCGACTGGCTGGACCGTCACCCCGATGTGGTGTGCAATTTCGGCGAGAAGGATTACGTGTACTTCAACCAGTCCAATGATCTGCTTCGCGCCACGTGGAGCAAACTGGGCAAAACCGCACCGACCCGGTATTTCGAGGACCCGCGCACCCGCGCGCTGGATCATGAGACTTTCCAGATCAGTCCCTTTGTCGGGCCCGAGCTGGAGGCCGAACTGGTGGGACTGTGCAGCAATGTGCGCGGGGTGCGTTGGCATCCGGATTTCACGGATCTGATTCCGGCCGATGGCGGCAAGCCGCGCGGCATCCAGCGGTTCATGGCGCATTACGGCATCACGCGCGAGCAGACCATGGCCTTCGGCGATGGCGGCAATGACACGGATATGCTCGCCTACGCCGGCATCGGGGTCGCGATGGGCAATGCGACCGCCGAGCCCAAGGCCGCCGCCGACTACATCACTGACGATGTGGACCACGACGGTGTGCGCAATGCCCTGCTGCATTTCAGGGTGCTACGCGATTAAAACATCACAACAGTTCGCTTTGTTCTGCCCCGCCGTGACAGGGCTTATGAATAAGCAAAGGGCTCGGGACGAATCCCGAGCCCTTTGGTGTTAGCGAACTAACAACACCGTGGAGGTGTTATCACTCGTTGTCGCCAGCGGTAGCGGCGGTAGCGGTGACGGCACCCTTCTTGTCGGTGTTCACGCCGGAGTACACCCAGTCGGTGTAGTCCGGGTGGTCGTAGCCGTTGTCGACGGCGAACTGGAAGGCCTCATCACGGAACTTCTCGAGCTCGTCGATCTTGTCGGCGTACTTGTCGGCGTCGATCATGCGCAGAGCCTCAGCGGTCAGCTCGTAGCGGTCGATGCGGTTGACACGAACCATGTCGTACGGGGTGGTGGTGGAGCCCTCCTCCTCGTAGCCGTGGACGTTGAAGTTGTCGTGGTTCGGACGGTCGTAGATCAGGCCACGCACGTCGTGAGCGTAGGAGTGGTACGCGAACAGCACCGGCTTGTCGGCGGTGAAGATGTCGGCGAACTCCTCGTCGGTCAGAGCCTCGTCGTTCTCCTTGGCGGACTGCAGGGAGAGCAGGTCGGCAACGTTCACAACCTTGAACTTGACGCCCAGTTCCTTCAGCTTGTCGGAAGCAGCCATGATCTCCTGAGTCGGGACATCGCCGGCGGCGGCAAGCACGACCTCGGCCTCATCGTTGTTCTTGGCGGTGGAAGCCCAATCCCAAGCGGCGGCACCCTTCTCGAGCTCGGCACGAGCCTCGTCCAGGGTCAGCCAGGTGGCAGCAGGCTGCTTACCAGCGATGATGGCGTTGATCTTGTTGGTGGACTTGTAGCACTTCTCGGCGATGGCCAGCAGCATGTTCGCATCGGTGGCGAAGTAGATGCCGATGACGTGGTCGTTGTGGAAGCACTTGTTCAGCAGGACGGAGGTGACACCCGGATCCTGGTGGGAGAAGCCGTTGTGGTCCTGACGCCAAACATGGGAGGAGACCAGCAGGTTCATGGAGGCGATCGGCTTGCGCCACGGAATCTCGCGGACGGTAGCCTCAAGCCACTTGGCGTGCTGGTTCAGCATGGAGTCGATCACGTGGACGAAGGACTCGTAGGAGCTCCAGATGCCGTGACGACCGGTCAGCAGGTAGGCCTCGAGGAAGCCTTCCATCTGGTGCTCGGACAGCTGCTCAACGACCTGGCCGGAGACGTGCATGTGCTCGTCGACCTCGTCGGAGATGTAGCCGGCATCCCACTGCTTGTTGGTGACTTCGTAGGAAGCCTGCAGACGGTTGGAAGCGGTCTCATCCGGTCCGAAGATGCGGAAGTCGCGCGGGTTGTTCTTGATGATGTCGCGAGTGTAGGCACCCAGGGTACGGGTGGCCTCGAGCTGGCCCCAGCCGTGGCCGTACTCAGCCACTTCCTTGACCTCGTAGTCCTCGAGGTTCGGCAGCTTCAGGTCGTTGCGGATCACACCACCGTTGGCGTTCGGGTTGGCACCGATACGCAGCTCGCCCTTCGGCATGAAGGCAAGGACGTCGTCCTTGACAGCACCGTTGGCGTCGAACAGCTCTTCCGGCTTGTAGGACTCGAGCCAGTTCTTGAGAACCTCGAAGTGGGCCTCGGTGTCGCGGGCGGAAGCCAGCGGCACCTGGTGGGAACGCCAGGAGCCCTCGGTCTTCTTGCCGTCGATGTACTTCGGGCAGGTCCAGCCCTTCGGGGTGCGGAAGATCAGCATCGGGTAGAACGGACGGTGCACGTTGTCGGTCTGAGCGGTGGCCTTGATGTCGCAGATCTCGTCCCAGATGGTCTCCCACAGCTCGGCGAAGCGACGGTGGATGGACATGTGGTCCTCATCATCGAAGCCAGCGACGAACTCGTAGGGCTCGTAACCCATGCCGTGGAAGAACTCGTGGAGCTCTTCGTCGGAGATGCGGGACAGGATGGTCGGGTTGGCGATCTTGTAGCCGTTGAGGTGCAGGATCGGCAGCACGATACCGTCGGTGCGCGGGTTCACGAGCTTGTTGGACTGCCAGCCGGTAGCCAGCGGGCCGGTCTCAGCCTCGCCGTCGCCGACGATGGCCGGGACAAACAGGCTCGGGTTGTCCATGATGGCGCCGTAAGCGTGGGACAGAGCGTAACCCAGCTCACCACCCTCGTGGATGGAGCCCGGGGTCTCCGGAGCGAAGTGGGACGGAATGCCGCCCGGGTAAGAGAACTGACGGAAGAACTTCTGCAGACCAGCTTCGTCCTTGGTGATCTTCGGGAAGGTCTCGGTGTAGGTGCCGTCCAGGTAGGACTGGGAGGTACCGGCCGGGCCACCGTGGCCCGGGCCCATGATGATCACGGTGTTCTGGCCGTGGTCAGCAATGAAACGGTTGATGTGGCCGATGAGGAAGTTCAGGCCAGGGGTAGTGCCCCAGTGGCCCACCAGACGGTGCTTCACATCTTCGCGGGTGAAGGGCTCCTTCATCAGCGGGTTGGAACGCAGATAAATCTGGCCGATGGAAAGGTAGTTGGCAACGCGCCAGTACTTGTCAACGCCTTCGAGGGCTTCCTCGGAAACCGGAGCGTTGAGCTTCTTCCAAGGGGTGCCAATAACAGGACTCGTCATGTGTACTCCTGTACTCCTGCACGTGATCGTGCGATTGATTATTTCTGTTCGGTCACGGTCCCTGACCCTTGCGGTGCCAAGGTTTTCCGTTCCCAATCAATCGTCATGGTACGAGGACAACGCGACTTTTGAACGATTTCTTGCGGGTGTGTTCGAAATTGTTGCGGATATTTCAGTATTTGTGCGGTTCGACTGACCGTTTGTCAACATTAGTTTTTTCAACATACTTTTTCAAAACGGCGGAAGCATGCGGAAATCCAGCATTTGGCTAGAACAGCGCACGTTCGATTTCCCATGTTCGAAATCGGCGTGTTGTCCGTCTACAGGCATGTAGTTTGTTCGATTTGCGCACATAGTCTCTGCGTGTCGGCCTTGTCGCCTTGACCAGTGATAATCAGGGGTGTTCAGCCCACGTAAAATTCCAATGAACGTTAGGGGAATATCAATGGCAAACGGTCCTGTGCTTGTCGTCGACTTCGGCGCCCAGTACGCCCAGCTCATCGCCCGCCGCGTGCGCGAAGCAGGCGTGTACTCCGAGCTGGTCCCTCATTCCATGCCGGTCGACGAGATCCTGGCCAAGGATCCGAAGGCGATTATTCTGTCTGGCGGCCCGGCCTCCGTGTTCGAGCCCGGCGCGCCGACCATAGACACCAAGGTATTCGAATCCGGTGTTCCGGTGCTTGGTATCTGCTACGGCTTCCAGGTCATGGCCTATGAGCTCGGCGGCAAGGTGGATAAGGCCGCGCTCGGCGAATACGGCAAGACCTCAGCCACCATCGACGACGCCGCCGGCATCCTCGCCGACTCCCCCGCCGAGCAGACCACGTGGATGAGCCACGGTGTGGCGGTCGAACAGGCCCCGGCCGGCTTCGAAGTGCTGGCCCACACCGAAGGCGCGCCCGTGGCCGCCATGGCGGACGAATCCCGCAAGCTCTATGGTGTGCAGTGGCACCCGGAAGTCAAGCACTCCCCGCTTGGCCAGAAGCTTATCGAAAACTTCCTGCACCGTTGCGCCGCGCTGCCCAACGACTGGGATGCCTCCTCGATTATCGAGGATCAAGTCAAGAAGATCCGCGAGCAGGTCGGCGACGCCGAGGTGATCTGCGGCCTGTCCGGCGGCGTTGATTCCGCCGTGGCCGCCGCTCTGGTACACAAGGCCATCGGCGACCAGCTCACCTGCGTGTTCGTGGACCACGGCCTGCTGCGCAAGGGCGAAGTCGAGCAGGTCAAGCACGACTTCGTCGCCGCGACCGGCATCAAGCTCATCACCGTGGACGCGGCCGACGACTTCCTTGAGGCCCTGAAGGGCGTCTCCGAGCCGGAGCGCAAGCGCAAGATCATCGGCGAGAAGTTCATCCGCACCTTCGAGAAGGCCCAGCGCCAGGTCCTCGAAGAGGCCGGCGCCCGCGGCAAGGAGGTCAAGTTCCTCGTGCAGGGCACGCTCTACCCCGACGTCGTCGAATCCGGCGGCGGCGACGGCGCGGCCAACATCAAGAGCCACCACAACGTCGGCGGCCTGCCCGAGGACATCAAGTTCCAGCTCATCGAACCGCTGCGCACTCTGTTCAAGGATGAGGTGCGCGCCATCGGCACCGAGCTCGGTCTGCCCGACGAAATCGTCTGGCGTCAGCCCTTCCCGGGCCCGGGTCTGGGCATCCGCATCATCGGCGAGATCACCAAGGAGCGCCTCGACCTGCTGCGCGAGGCCGACGCCATCGCCCGCGAGGAACTCTCCAAGGCCGGTCTCGACCGCGACATCTGGCAGTGCCCGGTCGTGCTTCTGGCTGACGTTCACTCTGTCGGCGTCCAAGGCGACGAGCGCACCTACGGCTCGCCGATCGTCCTGCGCCCGGTCAGCTCGGAAGACGCCATGACCGCCGACTGGTCCCGTGTCCCCTACGATGTGCTCGCCACGATCTCCACGCGCATCACCAACGAATGCCGCCAGATCAACCGCGTCGTCCTCGATTGCACCTCCAAGCCGCCGGCGACCATCGAATGGGAGTAAGCCGATAGGGCTTTGACCTGCTCTTTTGAGTGCCGTGGTGTACCGCTGAGTTTCGTTTCGTACGAGAGTCATGGCAAAACCGCCAGCGACGGCAGTGAGTAAAAACGATTTCCTAGCCTCCGTTCCCTCGTTGGAACGGAGGCTTTTTCTTTGCCGTTTTACTCCCTTTCACCTGCGATTTCGCCATTTACTCCCCGTGTTTCAAGACAACAAGGCACGGGGAGGTATTCGAGGGAATGGGAGTAAGGATTTATCCCAAGTGAGTTGACGCGCGGTTTTTGTCCCCGAGGGCGAAACGGGGCCGTTTCGGGGCCCGTGAAACTCAAATCGAACTCAACGGGCATTTTTTGCTGGGCGTTCCAATGTTCCCGTTCCGTGGGATACCCTGATTCTCTCTGTGGTACTGTTTGTGGTGTTTCCTCTGGCTGGCGGTATGCTGACCCGTTCGGCTGTCATCAAGCGGAAGGGGCAGTGTACTTTGAGGAGACTTTCATCCATATGTTTGACAGTGTAACTACCATTGGCTTATTGCTGACGCTGGTGATGATTTTCTCGTTCCAAGGCAATACCATTCTGGAAAAACCTCTGCACATTGTTTTGATTGCGGTACCGCTGATTTTACAGACCTTCCTGATTTTTGCGATTGCGTATATCGCTTGCCGGGTTTTGAAGCTGCCCTACAAGATTGCTGCTCCCGCCGGAATGATTTGTGCTTCCAACTTCTTTGAACTGGCTGTTGCTGTTGCAATCGCCTTGTTTGGAACGACTTCCCCTGCGGCACTGGCAACGACTGTGGGTGTGCTGACAGAAGTTCCCGTGATGCTGTTCCTTGTAAAAAACGCAAATAAAACGAAAGACTGGTTCAAATATGAGTAAGAAAAAAGTGGCATTTATCTGCGTCCATAATTCCTGCCGCAGTCAGATTGCCGAGGCCTTGGGAAAGCACTTGGCTTCCGATGTGTTTGAAAGCTATTCCGCAGGAACGGAAACAAAACCGCAAATCAATCAGGATGCTGTCCGCATTATGAAAGAACTGTACGGGATTGACATGGAGAAAACCCAGTATTCCAAACTGATCTCGGATATTCCTGCCCCTGATATTGCAATCTCCATGGGGTGCAATGTGGGCTGTCCTTTCATTGGTAGAGCATTTGACGATAACTGGGGATTAGAAGATCCGACCGGAAGCGAAGATCAAGTCTTTGTCGAGATCATTCGAGAGATTGAAAAACGGATTCTACAGTTGAAGCAGTCCCTTATTTGATTGAAATAGCACTCTGCTTGTGGTATAATACAGATGATTCAAACCATTGCTTCCCGTTGTCTAAATGAAAGTGCAACACCCGTTAGATTGGAAATTGCCTAGAAAAC
>OAUU01000890.1_pt1 | contig 14432 bp, 7 predicted proteins | sample 1501381 | NCBI WGS metagenome assembly OAUU01 (sample SAMEA2580057, study PRJEB22360) | human gut metagenome | reverse complement strand
CGGCGTTCTTATCGAATGCCGCTTCTATCCTTCTGTTCCACAACCATCCAAGTGGCAGCCTGAAACCGTCGAAGGATGATATTGCACTCACGGGCAGAATGCAGCAGCTTTGTATGCTGGCTGGGATTCCTGTGATTGACCATGTGATTCTTGGAAATGACCAGTCCTATTTTTCTTTCCGGGAAAAAAGGATCCTTCCTATGGAGCAGATTCAATACTCTGTGGATTTAAATGATATCAATCTGAAAGTAGCAGAAAAGGAAGCAGAGAATTATGGATATGAGAAAACACATAAAAAATCAATCAAGGAATCCCTGGAGGAAAACCGGAAAAAGATCACATCCGGTCAGAAAACATCCGGTGTGAAGAAAAAACGGGATACGACGATAGAATGAGAGGAGGATGAACAGATATGGCAAATAAATTATATGCCATGGAACAGCTGACGGAAGAAGTCGCAAAGGACATCGCAGCAAAGCCGGAAGAGTGGATGCGTTTTCTGGATACAGCATCCCGGTTATATAAATACACCTTTGATGAACAGCTCCTGATCTTTGCCCAGAGACCGGAAGCAACCGCTGTGGCATCCATGGAGGTATGGAATAAGCGGATGTACCGATGGATCAGGAAAGGGTCAAAAGGGATTGCCCTGATTGATTATACATCCAGCCCGAAAAACCGCCTGCGGTATGTATTTGATATTTCGGATACTTATAAGGTGCGGAATCTGGGGAAAGACCCGGCTTTGTGGGTGCTGCCACAGGATGACCGTTTTTTTGCGGCAGATTATCTGCAGAGAGCGTATGGATTGGACGAAGGAGATGGCAGGCTTGCCGGAACCCTGCATCAGGCAGCACAGGAAAGTGTACGGGAGTGGCTTCCGGATGCTTTTGATGAATTGAAACAGGATGTGCAGGGGACATTTCTCGAAGAACTGGATGAGCAGAACCAGGAAGTGGAGTTCCGGGACCTTATGACGGACAGTGTATGGTATGTCCTGTTAAAGCGGTGTGGGATGGATACGGAAGCATACCTGTCTGCGGACAGCCTGCGGCACATCACAGATTTTAATGACCTCCGTGTGCTTGGGCACCTTGGCACAGCGGTCAACGAGATCTGCCGACCGATTCTGATGCAGCTTGGACGGTATGTCCTTATGGATCTGGAAAATGACAGGAAAACGGTTGCAAAAGAATCGGAAGTGGTCTATAATGAATTTGACACGTTAATTCGTGAAAGTGAAGAACAAACCAGAGAGATAAAGATAGAAGAAAACAAGGAGGAAACAGAGCATGAGAGAGATCACTTACAGCAGGAACGGGGATTATCTGATCCCGGATATCAAACTGGAGGAGACCAGGGGAACCATCGGGAAATACGGGCTGATGCGGAAGGAATATCTGAGGAACCACAAGAAAGCCAGATTCAACATACTGGCACTGCAGAACAGGATGGACAGACATCTGATGGAAGTGGACAGCGAAGCCAGACAGAAAGTGGAAGACCTGACCATGCAGCTTCTGGAGAAAGACCCAGCACCGGAGAAATCAGCCGACAGCATGGCATGGACCCGTCACATGAACCGGATCCGGGCACAGGCAGAGGAGATGGTGGTTCAGGAGATTATATACAATTAAGCCTGTTCCCCACAGAGGAAGAACAGTTTGGAGAGATCAGGAAAGCGGCAGCTGCACTCACACAGCCAGCCGCTTTTTTTGTTTCGGATGAGATCGTGGATGATGTGCTTCGTACCGGAAGCGGTCGGAAGAATACGTTATTCCATATCACTGCAAAACTTGTGGAGGGAATTGACCATGAGGAACTGAGAAGCTTTCTCATCCAGGAATATGGTACCGGCGGGAAAGGGTTTGAGTTTTCCGGACAGAAATTCAGCGTCTGGTATGACGGGGATGGTATGCGTTTCCGACGTGGAGAATCCACAAGACGCAATTATGACCGTATGCTTACCTGGGAAGAAGCGGCAAACCGCATTCAGGATATGTATGATGCGGGGACTTATGTTTCCAACGTGATTATGCTAAATTCCATTAAAGTGGAATGTGATGAGCTTTCCAGCCAGCTGGCACTGCATTTCCGGGATACCGGGGCTATCAGGGGAATATACAGCCATACAGAAACGACCGAAAGGTTCCGTGCAGGTCTGGATGATCCGGAGCAGACAAGGGAGTATTACCAGATGCTTGTGGAACTGGAACGGGATATGGAACGTCATCCGGAAAACTATATGAGGTACCAGATCCGGAATAATCCGATATACAAGCAGAGGGTTTATGACCTTGGAAGGACGCTCGATTGGAGTCGGCAGGAAGATACCGTAACACCGCCGGAAATAGCTTTTATTACGCAGGATGAGATTGACTCTGTTTTACGGAGAGGTGGAAATGTAGCTGGCGGTAGGAGCCGTATTTATGAGTTTTTCATGGAACACCACGATGAAAAAGAAGCAGCCGACTTCTTAAAACATGAGTACGGAGACGGAGGATGCACACCGGGCATCCAGGGATGCGACCTTTCCGATGAGTGGCATGACGCAAAAGGGATCCGTTTGAGCAAAGGACAGATATCCAACCCAAGCCTGACAACCCTGGTCAAGTGGAAACAGGCAGCTTCAAGGACGAGGCAGCTGATCCGGATGGATGATTTTTTGTCACCGGAAGAACTGGAAAAATATGAAGAACGGCAGGAAGCCCAGCGGCTTGCTGATATGGAAGAAGTAAAGCAGTCACTGGGAACAGAGGAAGTTTCGGAAGAGGTTGAGGAAGTTGCGGAAGTTCATGCGGAAGAAAATGTGGAAGATAAGCCGGAAGAAAGCGGGCAGCCATTAAGGGCAGAAGATGTGCAGAACCTGGTCTTAGTAAACCGCCAGTATTCCTCTGTGAGCAGGACGACGGAGTATGATTTTACCTGTGAGATACGTGGGGAGCAGGATATCCTGCATTATACGGTGGAATACCACGATGACGGGGAAGGGTTTACCATCCATACGGAAAAAGAGGATATCTGGGAGCGGATGTCCGAACCGGAACTGGAACGGCTGGAGATGGTACTGGAACGGGAAGCCCTTTATTTTCAGTATCATGAGGATATTGAAAATGCAGCGAATCTGGAAGAACTCTGGGAAGTCAGCTACAGTATCATGGAAAATGAATCCATCTATTTCCGACAAATATCGGAACGTGTCTGGAATGAGTATGGGCAAAGAGAACGGGAATTGTCTGTTGAGATACCGGCAGTTAATTTTCATATCACGGATGACCAGCTGGGCTACGGAACAGCAAAAGAAAAATTCAGAGCCAATGTGATGGCGATCCAGGTTCTGAAAAAATGTGAAAGAGAGAACCGTTATGCATCACCAGAGGAGCAGGAAATTCTGTCAAACTATGTTGGCTGGGGAGGCTTGCCGGATGCCTTTGATGAAAGCAAAGCCTCCTGGAGTGAGGAGTATCAGGAACTGAAAGATCTGCTTACCAAAGAGGAGTATGCGGCGGCAAGGGAATCCACGTTGAATGCCCATTATACACAGCCTGTTATCATCGAGAGCATGTATCAGGTGCTTCAGAATCTGGGATTTGAAAAGGGAAACATTCTGGAACCGTCCATGGGTGTAGGAAACTTTTTTGGAATGCTTCCGGATAAGTTACAGCAGTCCCGGCTTTATGGAGTGGAACTGGACAGCATCAGCGGAAGGATTGCAAAACTGCTTTATCCGAACGCTGACATCCAGATCAAAGGATTTGAAAAGACCGATTATCCCAATGACTTTTTTGATGTGGCAATCGGGAATGTCCCTTTTGGTTCCTATAAAGTGAATGACCGCCAGTATGACAAGTATAATTTTATGGTCCACGACTATTTTCTTGCAAAGACCATTGACCAGTTACGACCGGGTGGCGTGGCTGCCCTGATCACAACCAAGGGAACCATGGATAAAGCATCGCCGGAGGTAAGGAAGTATCTGGCAGAGAGGGCAGAGCTTCTAGGGGCGATCCGTCTTCCGAACAATGCTTTTAAGGCGAATGCAGGAACCGAAGTCAGTGCCGACATTCTGTTTTTCCAGAAGAGGGAGAGCATTTCCATGGAAGAGCCGGAATGGGTTGCTCTTGGAGAGGATAATAATGGGATTACCATAAACCAGTATTTTATTACCCACCCGGAAATGGTACTTGGAACAATGGCAGAGGTGTCCGGACCTTATGGCATGGAGACTGCCTGTCTTCCGTTGGAAGGGGCAGACCTGGCGGAACAGCTGGAAGATGCCGCATCGAAAATCCATGGAACGATGGTTCCGACAGTAACGGCAGAAACAGAACTGGATGAGATCATGGAGAGCATTCCTGCAGATTCGGCTGTCCGGAACTACAGTTTTACTGTGGTGGATGACCAGATCTATTACCGGGTAAATTCCCTGATGAATCCGGTGAAACTGCCGTCAGCTACGGCGGAACGTGTAAAGGGTATGGTGGAGATCCGTGAGGTGGTCCGGGAGTTGATCGCCCTGCAGATGGAGGAAAATGCAACGGATGAGGCGATACAAGAGCTTCAAGTCAAACTGAATCAGGTCTATGATACCTATACGGAAAAATACGGGGTCATCGGAAGCAATGCAAACAAACGGGCATTTTCTGATGACTCTTCTTATTGTCTGCTTTGTTCGTTGGAGGATCTCAATGAAGATGGTACATTGAAACGGAAAGCGGATATGTTTACCAAGCGGACGATTAAGAAAGCAGTGGCTGTGACCAGTGTGGAAACTGCGGCGGAAGCCCTGACGATTTCCCTGAATGAAAAAGCAAGGGTTGATCTTCCTTATATGGCAGGGCTGACAGGTAAGCCGGAAGAGAAAGTTGCAGAAGAATTGACAGGAGTAATCTTTCGGGATCCGGTCAATGAACAGTGGGAGACTGCGGATGAATATCTATCCGGGAATGTCCGGGAGAAGCTGAAAACGGCAAAAATCTTTGCAGAAAACCATCCGGAATTTACCAGCAATGTACAAGCCCTTAAGCAGGTGCAGCCGGTAGACCTGGATGCATCAGAGATTGAAGTCCGGATCGGTGCCACATGGATCGCCCCGGAAATATACCGGGATTTTATGGAAGAACTATTTGATACCCCGGGTTATCTGGTCGGAAGGGTAATTGATATCCGGTATTCGGAAGCCAGCGGTGCATGGAATATCAGCGGTAAAAATGCGGACAGTGACCGGAATGTGCTGACCACGGCAACGTATGGTACCAGCCGGATTAATGCCTATAAGATCCTGGAAGAAACCCTGAATTTAAAAGATGTACGGATCTATGACACAAAGATGGATGCCGAGGGAAATGAAATCCGTGTGTTGAATAAAAAAGAAACCATGCTGGCAACCCAGAAACAGGATGCGATCAAGGAAGCATTTAAGGACTGGATCTTCAGGGATCAGGAACGGCGGGAAAAGCTGTGCCGGATTTATAATGACCGATTCAATTCCATCCGTCCCAGGGAATATGATGGAAGCCATCTGACCTTTCCGGGAATGAATCCGGAAATAGAGCTTCGTCCGCACCAGAAAAATGCCGTTGCCCATCAGCTTTATGGGGATAATGTCCTGCTTGCCCATGTAGTGGGAAGCGGAAAGACCTATGAGATGGTAGCCGCTGCTATGGAGAGCAAACGTCTTGGCATTGCCCAGAAAAGCCTTTTTGTAGTTCCCAACCACCTTACGGAGCAATGGGGCGCTGAATTTCTACAGCTCTATCCGGGAGCCAATATCCTGGTGGCAACGAAGAAAGATTTTGAACCGGCAAACCGTAAAAAGTTCTGTGCCAGAATCGCAATGGGCAGCTATGATGCAGTGATCATCGGGCATTCCCAGTTTGAGAGGATCCCCTTATCGGAAGAACGCCAGAAAAAGATCATCGAAGAGCAGATCGAAGAACTGGAAGCAGGAATTCAGCAGGCAAAGCTGGAAAGTGATGGCAGCCGTTTTACGGTAAAACAGTTGGAAAAGACCAAAAAGAGTCTCAGGAGGCGTCTGGAAAAGCTGGAGAACAAAGAGAAAAAGGATGATGTGGTAACGTTTGAAGAACTGGGGGTAGACCGTTTGTATGTGGATGAAGCCCATTATTACAAAAATGCATTCCTTTACACAAAAATGAGGAATGTGGCAGGCATTGCCCAGAATGAAGCCCAGAAATCGGCAGATATGTTTAACAAATGCCAGTATCTGGATGAGATCACCGGCGGGAAAGGCATTACATTCGCAACGGGTACACCGGTCAGCAACAGCATGACGGAACTTTATACCATGCAGCGTTACCTGCAGTATGGCAAACTGAACCGGATGGGGCTGGGACATTTTGATTCCTGGGCATCCACCTTTGGTGAAGTTGTAACCAGTATCGAACTGGCTCCGGAAGGTACCGGATACCGGGCAAAATCCAGGTTTGCCAGATTTTACAATATCCCGGAACTTATGAGTATGTTTAAGGAGATTGCTGATATTAAGACGGCAGACCAGCTGGAACTTCCGGTGCCGGAAGCAGAGTATGAAACGGTGGTGTTAAAACCATCCGAGCATCAGAAAGAGATCGTGGAAAGCCTTGGAGAACGTGCGGAAGTAATCCGGGACGGCGGTTTAGATTCCTCTGTTGACAATATGCTGAAAGTGACAAATGATGGAAGGAAGCTGGCACTGGATCAGCGTCTTGTAAATCCATTGCTTCCGGATGATGAGAACAGTAAAATCTGTGCCTGTGTAGAGAAGAGTTTTGCTATCTGGAAAGAGACCGTATCAAAACGGTCTTCCCAGCTCATTTTTTGCGACCTCAGTACACCGAAAGGGGATGGGACATTCAATGTTTATGACGATTTAAAAAAGAAACTCATGGCAAAAGGAGTACCGGAAGCAGAGATTGCTTTTATCCATGATGCCAATACGGAAGTGAAGAAAACGGAGCTGTTCAGTAAAGTTAAATCCGGACAGGTTCGTTTTTTATTGGGTTCCACAGCAAAAATGGGTGCCGGAACCAATGTGCAGGATCGTCTGATTGCCCTGCATCATCTGGATGTAGGCTGGAAGCCTTCTGACCTGGAACAAAGGGAAGGGCGTATCATCCGTCAGGGCAATAGGAACAAAAAAGTGCATATCTATCGGTATGTGACGGAAGGAACCTTCGACAGTTACATGTGGGTGCGACACGAAGTCGCTTAATTTAACTGTTTGGCGGTATTTCCGACCAAACCATCCATTCCGTTGGATGAAGCCAATATCCCCGGCTTTGCCAGTAATGGCATTGTTCGGAAGCGGATATAAATGGAACCCTATTTGGAGCAAATCCCGTGAGGGAGAAGCAAAACTGCCAGCTACAAGGCGGTTAGGGTGCAGGCTTTCTGATAGCATGGTTAATTAACTGAATCACCGTAAGCTCCGTTAAAGCTGAACAAGCCAAAGTAGCTGACAGGCTTGAACCAAAAGGTGTGCAGTTGGATATTCCTCTCCACGATAGGAATACACGGACATAAGACTGCCGGAGTAGAGGTGGAACCTAAACTATCATTGATTGTTGATTAAGTGGAACGTGTCAAGCCCGTATTCTCGCCTGCAAAGGCAAGTGGACCGTAAGGGAAGCCGTTGGGAATGCGGGTAAAGGATTGCGGAGGAAGCGAATGCCGACCTTGTAATGAGGACGGACAGGGGTTCAAAATTTGCCCCACCCGAAAGGGGAGCAGAATTCCGCATGGTGCTTAATTACGAGAGAGTTTATAGAATTTTTGAAAGGAGTAAGGCAAATGAACATGAAAATGTGTGCGACTTCTGACGTTGCTAAGGCATGGGACAGCATCGACTGGAACAAAGCGAATGCATACGTTAAAAAACTGCAAATGCGTATCGTAAAGGCTCATCAACAGGGCAGAACCGGCAAAGTAAAGTCTTTGCAATGGCTGCTTACACACTCTTTCTACGGACGTGCTTTAGCTGTAAAAAGAGTAACGAGTAATAAAGGCAAAAAGACAGCAGGTGTAGACAAAATCTTATGGTCTACTCCCAAACTGAAATATGAAGCAATTCTCAGCTTAAAACGCAGAGGCTATAAACCATTACCGTTAAAGAGGGTATATATCCCGAAAAAGAACGGAAAAATGAGGCCGCTCAGTATCCCATGTATGAAGGATAGAGCGATGCAGACATTGTACAAATTTGCACTGGAACCGATTGCGGAAATCACTGCTGACCCTAACTCCTATGGATTTAGAGCAAAGAGATGTGTACAGGATGCAATCGAACAGTGCTTTACCTGTCTGAATAAAGCAAAATCCCCTAAATGGGTGCTGGAAGGAGACATTAAGGGCTGTTTTGATAACATCAGTCACGAATGGATACTGAACCATATCCCAATGGACAGAGATATTCTGCGAAAATGGTTAAAAAGCGGGTATGTCGAGACCGGAAGATTATTTCCAACAGACCTCGGCAGCCCACAGGGTTCGGCTATCTCACCAACTATCTGCAACATGGTGTTGGATGGTCTGGAAGTCCAGATTAGGAAGAAATACCACAAAACTAAAAGGGATGGAAAAGCATATTTTCCAAAAGTGAACTTTATACGTTATGCTGACGATTTCATCGTCACAGGCGAAAGTAGAGAGCTTTTGGAAGCAGGTGTTCTCCCGATTATCCGGGAATTTTTATCAGAGAGAGGATTGGAACTGTCAGAAGAAAAGACAGTGATTACCCATATCGAAGATGGTTTTGATTTTCTCGGATGTAATATACGGTGGTATAAAGACAAGCTTCTTACAAAACCATCCAAAAAGAATTATAAAGCCATTGTGAATAAGATACGGGGGATTATAAAGCAAAATCCATCTATGAAGCAGGAAGATTTGATAAGAAAGTTAAATCCGGTCATCAGAGGATGGGGAAATTTCCAAAAGTATAATGTCTCCTCGCAGGCGTTTGACAGGTTTGATTTCGATGTATGGAGATGTCTGTGGAGATGGTGTAAACGTAGGCATCTGAAGAAAAGCCACAAATGGATAGCAAAGAAATATTTCAGGAGAGTCGGCACAAGGAACTGGACATTCAGTGTAAATATGGCAGACTCATTTGAATTACATCTGATATATGCTACTGATACTAAAATAGTAAGGTGGCTGAAAACAAAATCAGAAGCGACACCATTTGATGAGCGTTTCACAGAATATTTTGAGGACAGAGACACAAAGAGAATGCTTCGAGAAATCAATGGAAGGAAGAAATTAAATGCACTGTACAAAATGCAGAAAGGCATTTGTCCGCATTGTGGTGAACCTATCACAGTGGAACGGGGATTCCGAATCCATACGGAAGTGGGAGCAGATTTTAAAGAAAAGAATGTCTTATTACATGCTGATTGCCACAGAGAACTTCATTACTCGAAAAATGTTGATGAACTGGTTCTGCTAACGCAGGGCTTATAAGTGCTTGAGCCGTGTGAGGGGAAACTCTCACGCACGGTTCTTAGAGGGGAAAGCGGTAGTAATACCGCTGACCTACTCGACCAGCTGATCGAAAGCAAGCAGAAATTCATTTCCCAGATCATGACCAGCAAATCACCGGTACGAAGCTGCGAGGATGTGGACGATACGGCATTGTCCTATGCGGAAGTAAAAGCTCTGGCAACGGGGAATCCGGCGATTAAGGAAAAAATGGCACTGGATGTGGAAGTATCGAAGCTGAAGCTGCTGAAAGCAAATTTTGTGAGCAACCATTACCGGCTGGAAGATGATATCGCAAAGAATTTCCCGCAACAGATAGCAGTACTTAAGGAAAGCATCGAAGGATACAAAGCGGATCTGGAAAAGTATCAGGCAAATAAGATCACAGATACGGAGAAATTTGTGATGGAAGTCGGTGGTACAGTCTTTTATGAGAAAAAGGAAGCGGGAGCAGCCCTCCTTGCTGTCTGCCAATCCATGAAACAGGCGGATGCCATGATCAATGTCGGTCATTATCAGGGATTTTCCATCCGCTTAAAGTTTGATTCCTGGAACAAGGAATTTATCCTTTCCCTGAAAAATGAAAATGTGTATCGTGTCAGCCTTGGTTCCGATGAAAACGGTAATATCATCAGGATCAATAATGCATTGGAGGCAATCCCGCAAAAACTGGCGGAAGCAGAGTGTAAGCTGGAGATGGTGCAGGGACAGCTGAAAAATGCAATGGAAGAGGTGAAAAAAACATTCCCGAAAGAGGAAGAACTGAACCAGAAACTGGAGCGTCTGTCGGAACTGAATGCATTGCTGAACATGGATGAAAAAGAAACTGTGATGGAGGAGGAAGAAGAACAGGATGAGGAGAAAGAGGAACACCAGTCCCTTCATGACAGAATTACTGCCATCAAGCAGAACAGTCAGAGACAGGAGGGAAAAGAGGCAACAATGAGAACGACTGAAGCGTGTATCGGATAGAAACAAAATACTAAGTCAATATAAACCTACATTTTTTTGTGGGTTTATATTGACAAAACAATATAACCGTCATATAATAAAACCATCATAAATATGTGTGCTATAAAAGGGGGTTTTATTATGAAAACGAGTCAAATAATTTCTGAAATACACGATAAATTCGCAGCTACTTATAAAAATGCTGCTCAATTTGTTGATTCAGGTGATCTTTGGGATTTTTGTATAGATATGATTAAGAATCCTATCTCGATGAGCAATATTGTATTTGCAAATGATATGGGTATACCTCCAGTAAAATCACTGGTTACTCTATATATGAGAAAGAAGAGTCCTTCATCAGATTTTGTTTTACGGCCCAGCAGAGTCAAAATATGGGAGCACTAATGGGATTTGTTTTTAAGTTCGTGCTGGATTATCAGTATCAAAAAGAAAGATGTGTCGTCAATCTCTTAGGTGTAAAGACTGCTACGAGGTTTTTATTGGGACCAGTTATAGAATTTGAAGAATAGGACTTCTCATTGATGTGAGGTGAAATTGAGTTATGTGTGCTGATAATGAAAAAACACAAATGGTACAATATCACTCTTTGTTGTCGAAGATTTGTAATTATAATAATGAAGGTAGCTTACGAATTAAAAAGGCAGACTATAATGTGTTTGATGTATTGGGAGTAAGCCGTAAAGAAGTAATAATGTGTAGGTTTTTTGCAGATTTATTGAATCCAGATGGTGCACATGGTTACGGGATACTATTTCTTAAAACATTTCTTGAAGAAGTGTTAAAGATAAAAGAATTTAATGATGGTTTATTAACACATACATCAGTATTAACTGAGTATGTCATTGATGATGCTAGAAGAATAGATATTGTAATATGCAATAAAGATAATTTTATTCCCATTGAAGTGAAAATCTGTGCTGAGGATCAAAAAAGTCAATGTTATGATTATTATGAGTTTGCATCACTGTATGATAATAACGCAAAGGTGGTATATTTAACTTGCTATGGAAAAGAACCATCTGTTTTTAGCCGGAAACAGACAAATGGTAATCTTATATTATCTTTGGATAAAATAAAATGTATTTCATGGTCCGATGATATTTTTGAATGGCTATCAAGAAGAATTAAAGATGTAAATGGACAAATGAAAGAAATGCTTATGCAGTATATGGATGCAATTATAGATATAACAAACGGAGTAAGTGCGAAAATTATGAATAAAAATGTAGAGTTGCTTAGTGAATCTGTTGACTACTTTCAAGCGGGTTTGCAAATTGAAAAAGTGATGAAATATGCTAAGGTAAGGCTGATACAGAATGTATTCAGAGATTTTGAAAAAGAGATGAGTTTTCTTACAGAAAAGTATAATTTGATGCCAGAAAAAGAAATATGCTATTACTCTTATGAGGAAAGTGAGAATCAAAGATTTTATGATTGTTACAGTACTTATCCTGGTCTCAATTATGTGATAAAGAACGCTCATTTTAACAACACTGATTTGCAAATGTGGTTTAGGATAGAAGTTGAGCATAATTTGTTTGCAGGTTTTGTAATGTATGATAAGAAAGCAGATAAAGATGCTCGTTATGAAGGATATCAGGTTGAGAAAATTGATGATGAAATGATTCGAGAAGCATCAAAATATCTTAGCAAAGAGATTATTTCTCCTGATGATTGGTGGTTGGCATTTTGTTATCCAAATGGAAAACATGAGGTGGGCGATTATGAGGACGTCCCAAACTTTAAAAACATGAACGCAAGTGCCATTAAATTGGTTGATGACGCAGAGAGAAAGCTGTATGTAAAAAAAGCAGTTAAATTGTTTGAAAGGGAATTGTTGCAGTATTTATTGTAATTCGGAAATGTAAAAGATAACCGGCAGTGAAATACCTGCCGGTTTTTTCATGCCCGGAAGGAGGAACTGTGTGAAGAGAACAGAAGAAGTTTTGTTGATGGTGTTTCTGGTTGTTTCGGTGATATGTGGAAAATATCTTTTGGATTACTGGCAGGATTCTTATGATAACAGACAGAACTACCGGCAGGTGGAAGAGATAGCGTTTCCGGAAAAGGATACAGAGGATGATGATATAGAATCCAATGCGGATAATCCAACGACAGAAATAGATGACTTTGATTATCATGCATTGCTGGATGAAAATGCAGACTGCATCGGGTGGCTGAAAATTGATGGAACCGATATCAGTTATCCGGTCGTGCAGGGAGAAGACAATGAGTTTTATCTGCACCATGATTTTCAAAAGAACTATGCTATCTGTGGAACACTGATGTTGGATTGCCGGAATGATATTGATGACAGGCAGGAACATTTGATTATTTATGGTCACCAAATGAAAGATGGCAGTATGTTCAAGCAATTAAATGGGTATAAAAAAGAAGAGTATTACCCTGAGCATAAGGAAATCACGTTATTCTTGAAAAACCAGAAATATCAGTATGAAGTAGCTGCTGTTTATGTGACAAATGTGGCACAAAGCGGTGGTTATTATGATTATTTACACAAAGAAACACGAAAACAGCAGATGGATTATTTACAGCAGATGGCAGTTTATCAGCTTTATCCGACGGGTGTTACCGTCAGGGAAGATGATGAGCTGCTTTCTTTATCTACCTGTGAATATTCCAGCACAAACGGCAGGCTGATTGTACTTGCAAGAAGAATTGGACGATAGGGAGGAAAATGCATATGGCAATGAACAGAAATATGACAATGGCAGAAAGAGAAGTCCGGGATTATGCCCAGAGACAGATGGAATGTGCAGAACAGCGGGCAAACATTTTATTTTCAGAGGAACAGAAAGAACAGGTTCTGGAATATGCGGCTATGACCGGGGATGATTATAATATCAGGAAAGTGGTCAGAGACCTTGCAGACGCTGTCCGTTCCTCGGATGAAGAGAAGGTGGATGAAATCTTATGGGATGCCAGAGAGGAAATTGACAGCTTCCCGGATCGTTCCGTAGGTATGGCAGAGTTAAAAGGATATGGCTATACCGCAGATAATATGTTTCCTCTTCGTCAGGAGATGGCACTGGAGCTTCATCGTGTCGGGGAAAAGGTGTACTGCCTGCAGTCAGATGGTTCCCATGGGGACTATGCCAGCAGAGAGATGATACTGGAACATGAAGGTCTCTATGGAATTGAAAAAGAGGCATGGCAGCGTATGCAGGAGCGGGAGGACGAAATAGATTTTGAGGAAGCTGGATTATATCAGCCTCCAATGACAGATCTGGATAGAGATGAAGCATTAAGGATGTTCGATGCGGGGGAGACCGTATATCTGATTACCACTTATCCAAGACCGATTGCGGTGCGGGAACGGATGGAGATTGAAAGAGGACCGGAGCATTATCAGATGGAGAGAGAGGAGGTGGAACGGATCAGGACGTTGGAAAAACGGATGCAGGAGTATCCACAGATAAAGTCATTGAAAGAGGCGAAACTTCTTCTGGGGACAGAAAACAGATATGGAATATACCAGATCGTTGAGGGCAGCCCCGGCAGAGAATATGAATTTATGGATCTGAATTTCATTGAAAGGCATGGGTATCAGGTGAGAAAAGAGGACTATGAGCTAATCTATTCCGATGAAATGCATTATGGTGATACATTGGATTCCCTGTATGAAAAGTTCAATATTGCCTATCCGGCAGATTATACCGGGCATTCCTTATCGGTCAGTGATATTATAGTTCTCAATGAAAATGGAAAAGTAAAAGCCTATTTTGTAGACAGTATCAGTTTCCGTGAATTGCCGGATTTCCTGCAATTAGAGCCGGAACTGAACCAGGAGGAAGTGGCTTACCGAATCGGGGATCAATACTTTTCGATTCAGGTGGCAACGGAAGGATATGATTATTCCTTTTATGATAAAGAGTATAAACTCATGGACGGAGGCATTTTGGATGATCCGGATATTTCTATGAGACAGGCTATTCAGAATATTTTAGAAGATGAAGGGC
>OAUU01000883.1_pt1 | contig 14691 bp, 10 predicted proteins | sample 1501381 | NCBI WGS metagenome assembly OAUU01 (sample SAMEA2580057, study PRJEB22360) | human gut metagenome | reverse complement strand
GTGGGGCGTCGAGCTCGGCAAGCAGCTTGCCAAGCAGATCACCCCGGCCATCTCCCAGGACGACGACGCCCTCGCCGCCCAGGACGCCTCCACCCAGAGCCTGATCAAGTTCTACCGCGCAAATCGCGAATTCTGATTCGCTTTGCTCGGTCAGAATTCGTGATTCGCGCAACCGCGGCTGTGCTGTCTGGTGGGCAGTCTGGCGACTGCCCACGTCGCGAATTCTGATTCGCTTTGCTCGGTCAGAATTCGTGATTCGCGCAACCGCGGCTGTGCTGTCTGGTGGGCAGTCTGGCGACTGCCCACGTCGCGAATTCTGATTCGCTTTTCTAGCTCCCCTCAATACTGAGGGGAGCTGTCAGCGAAGCTGACTGAGAGGGAGTTATGGAACGCTCCGTATGCTCCCCCTCAACTATGACTGTTGCCGGCGGCGGAACTACTGGAATAATCACCGTCCATCGGACTCTCACCTCCTTCAAGCCGTGCGCTGAAACGCCAAATCGATACCATCGTCGGTATCCATGCGACCAGCAGGAGGGACGGAAAGTATTCGAATCCGCCATCCGTGCTGCCTCGGCCAAACTGATGCGTTAATAACGGAGAGAGACGACGACACGCCGATACTGTCCGCAATAATCCGTAAAATAGTCGATTGCTGTGTCGAGAAGTGGGCCGCCGCATAAGCCCGCGTCTCCATGGGTCCAGTCCGAACGGCCGCAAGGCCTGACTTTCGGCGGATCGGCAGGCTTCCCAAGGGCAAACCCGAGGGATAACGAGAACAGGCCAACGCACGTGATGCGCAATCGCGTGGATGGCCCCAGATCTGTGGCTGATATGCGGCAGCACTGAAGGAAAACAATGGTTAACGCTGTTGAGGCTTTTGACGCCAAGCACATGAAGCCGGCCGAGGAAATCCCGGCCTTCCGTCCCGGCGACACCGTCGACGTGAACGTGAAGATCCAGGAAGGCAACAACTCCCGTATCCAGACCTTCACCGGCGTGGTGATCGCTCGTAAGGGCGCTGGCGTGCGTGAGACCTTCGTGGTCCGCAAGATCAGCTTCGGCACTGGTGTGGAGCGTCGCTTCCCGGTGCACTCCCCGTCCATCGACTCCATCAAGCTCGTGCGTAAGGGCCGTGTGCGCCGCGCCAAGCTGTACTACCTGCGCGCTCTGCGCGGTAAGGCCGCTCGTATTGCCGAGCGCCGCGACAACTCTGCTAAGTGAGTCGATTCGCGGGTGCAATCGTGAGCCTGATGATGCAGGCGCGCGAATAAACCGTGAAATTCAGCCCGGAACCGTTTCGGTTTCGGGCTGTTTTCGTTTTTTCCACGTATGATGGACGGGCGCCGGCACCCCTCATATCCGGCAGCATGAATCGCGAGGAGATGGTATGCAGGACGATCAGGATAACGGCGAATTCCCGATTTCCGACAATCCGGAGAGCAATCAGACCTCGTATGATGACGAGGCCGATGCCCGCGATTCCCGTACGTTCCAAGTCGCCGACCACGGCATCGCCCCGTCCCCGGTTCCCCCGGCACCGGCGCGCCCGGCGTACGCCGCTTCTTCCGCTGGCGCGAATGCCGCGGCAGCATCATCGTCAGATGATGACCACTTCACCCTACGCGACTTTTTCCTGTGGTGCGGCGTTCCCGTGCTTATCGTGCTGCTGATTCGCATTTTCGCCGTCGGCTTTTACGAGATTCCTTCGCGCTCGATGATGGACACCATGGTGCCCGGCGATCGCGTGGTGACCAGCAAGCTCACCCCCAAGATCTTCGATTTGCAGCGCGGCGACGTCGTGGTATTCAAAGATCCCAACAACTGGTTGAACGAGGAGCAGAGCAGCGCTCCCGGTGGCGGGTACCTCATCAAGCGACTGATCGGCCTGCCCGGTGACGTGGTCGAATGCAAGGGCGCGGGCCAGCCGGTGACCATCAACGGCGTGGCCATCAATGAGACCTCCTACATTCGCCCCGGCGTGGACCCGAGCGCCTTCCCGTTCTCGGTAACCGTGACCGAGGGCCGCGTGTTCGTCATGGGCGACAATCGCGCCAATTCCGCCGACTCCCGCTATCATCAGGATGACGGCGATCGCGGCTTGGTTCCCATCTCCGATGTGGTCGGAGTCGGAATCGCGAAATACTGGCCGCTTGACCGGCTTGGTGCGATTGATGACCACCACGAAGTCTTCAAGGACGTGCCTGACGCTTCCGGCTCGAATTCCTGAGTCTTTTTTGAACCGTGTGAGTCTTTGAACTGATTGAGTTCCGGGCCGTCTGAACCCTGAACCATATGAATCCTGGACCGTCTGAATCCTAACCATTGTGAGACGATGGGAGCCGCGCATGATTACCCCGACACTTGACTTGGAACGCAGCCTTGCGGCCCAGGGCTATGACCTTATCGCTGGATTCGATGAAGTCGGCCGCGGCGCGCTCGCCGGCCCGGTGATGGTCGGGTGCGCCGCCATTTGGGCCCGTGATTTGGAGCCGTTGGATGGCGATGATGCCGTCGAACTGTCCGGGCGGACCTACCTCGGCGTGCCGGACGGCGTGGCCGACTCCAAAATGCTCACCGAACATAGGCGCGAGGCGATTTTCGACGAACTGCGCGACTGGTGCGCGGCCTACGCCGTAGGCCAGGCCAGCAACACCGAGATCGACGAATGGGGCATCACCTACGCGCTTGGCGTGGCCGCCCTGCGCGCGCTCAGCCAAGTCGAACGCGAACTTGGCTTACGACTTGGAGGGGAATCGACGATAAAAAAGGCTTCGGGGGAGTCTGCGGGGAAGATTGTGGAAGGTCGTCCGGGAGGCTCCGTAGGGGAATCCATTGGAAATTGCGAGGGAAGCGTTCGCGCTCTGCCCAAAGTCGCCGGAATTCTCGACGGGCCGAGCGATTACATCACCAAGGCGCTCAACACGTTCGACGCGCCGGACGTGCCGATTCCAGCCGACATAACGACCAAAGTCAAAGGCGACCAGCATTGCGCCACCGTCGCCACCGCGGCGGTCATCGCCAAAGTGACCCGAGACCGGCTGATGGTCGACCTCGCGCAAAGCAACCCACGTTACGCCGCCTACGAATGGGCTCATAACAAGGGCTATGGTTCCGCCGCACACCGTACCGCCATCGCCGAACACGGGCCGACTCCGCTCCATCGTGTCTCATGGCACCTGACCTGAGCCGCGTGCGACACGACAGTGTGAGCGCTAACGCAAAACTGTTGTGGACGCGCTAAAGTCAGTATTGATTAAGGTACAAGACTGGCCGTGCATGGATGCCGGCCGCCAGCGGGGAGGTTAGGCAATATGGTGACCAGCCGCAAGCCAAGCAAACGTCCGTCCATGTTCGAAGTGGCCAAGCTCGCCGGAGTCAGCCACCAAACCGTCTCCCGTGTGATCAATGACTCGCCGGACGTTTCCGACGCCACCCGTGCGCGAGTCCAGGCCGCCATTGACCAACTCGGCTACCGCCCCTCCAACTCCGCGCGCGCACTGGCTTCCCGCCGTTCGCGCACCATAGGGCTGATCGCCGGAGGCCTCAAATTCTTCGGCCCGATTTCCTCCATCTCCTCCATCGAATCCATGGCCCGCGAGCACGGTCTGTTCATGAGCGTGATGATGGTCCACGAGGCCTTGTGCGCGCAGGCCGACTTCGACAACCTGTGCGACACCTTCAACGAGCAGAACGTCGACGCCTTCATCTTCCTGACCCCGACCGACGTGATGTTCGCCGCCGCCTGCCGTGCACGAGTCACTCAGCCGCGCGTCATCGTCACCGCCACCCACGGCCAAATGACCGTGCGTGAGGGATTGGGCCTTATCTCCACCGAAAACAAGCGTCGCACTGCGCTGGTCGGTATCGACCAGTGGGGTGCAATGGCCAAAGTGGTGGCCTTGCTGGGCGAATACGGGCACAAATCGGCTCTGTATTTTGCCGGTCCCAACGAATGGCGCGACGCCCACACCCGACTGGATGCGTGGCGCAAGCTCGCCGCCTCCCGATCCATCGATTCACAGATCGTGCGCTGCCATACGTGGGATGCCTCTGAGGCATATGCGCACATGAATCATCTCATTGATGAGTATGGGCGTCGAGGCGCGGCGTTGCCCACCGCGGTCGTCGCCGCGAACGACAATCAGGCCGTCGGCATCATGCGCGCGTTGCATGAGCATGGGCTTCGGATTCCGCAAGACATCAGCGTGGTCGGATTCGACGACATGTCTGGCGTGGATAACATGTACCCACCGCTGACCACCGTGCATCCCGATTTCGAGGGGCTCGGCGTGGCCGCCATGCGCGAGACGCTGCGCTTGCTGGGGGAGGGCGGCGAGCCGACCTTCCTGACCACCCAGCACGGCATGGGGCTGATTCCCGCCGAGGTGCGTGCTCGGCGGTCCTTGGGACCGGCTCCTCGGCGGTAAATTGGCGCTGTTATCAAACCGTTATGATGCGTGACACGGTATAAGTTGTGTCGAATGCAGGTTGTCGGTACAATGTTTTTTGGAAATTGTGAGCGCTAACACCCTCCCCAAGGAAGGGGATAACAACGCCGGCGCTCCAAGGCAAAGGAAAGATATGGCAGCAACCGACAACGCGGCCGAGCAGGTCGCCCACATCGCCGAGAAGATTCGCGCTGGCAAGACCACGCTGGGCATCGAATTCGGCTCCACCCGCATCAAGGCCGTCCTCATCGACGACAACTTCCAGACCATCGCCTCCGGCGACTACAGCTGGGCTTCCCATCTGGAAGATGGTCTGTGGAGCTACACCACCGAGGAGATCTGGGGCGGTTTGCAGTCCGCTTACGCCTCCATGGCCAACGACGTCGAGACCGCCTATGGCGAGAAGCTCACGCACGTCGGCCACATCGGCTTCTCCGCCATGATGCACGGTTACCTCGCATTCGACGAGGCCGGCGAACTGCTGGTGCCGTTCCGCACCTGGCAGAACACCAACACCTCCGAAGCTCACAAGAAGCTCTCCGAGCTGTTCCAGTACAACATCCCCGAGCGTTGGTCCATCGCCCACCTGTACCAGGCCGTGCTCAACAAGGAAGAGCACGTCTCCAAGGTGGCCTACTTCACCACACTCGCCGGTTACGTGCACTGGAAGCTCACCGGTAAGAAGGTCCTCGGCGTGGGCGATGCCTCCGGCATGTTCCCGATTGACCCGACCACTCACACTTACGAAACCGCATTCATTGAGAAGTTCGACGCTCTACCTGAGGTCGCAGCCCAGCCGTGGAAGCTGGAGAATCTGCTTCCTGAGCCGCTCGTGGCCGGCACTCCGGCTGGCGAGCTGACCGAGGAAGGCGCCAAGCTGCTCGATCCGTCCGGTGCCCTGAAGCCCGGCATCGTGCTCGCCCCGCCTGAGGGCGACGCCGGTACTGGCATGGTAGCCACCAACTCCGTGCGCGTACGCACTGGTAACGTCTCCGCCGGCACCTCCATCTTCGCCATGGTGGTTCTGGAGCACAAGCTCAAGGCCCTCCACCCTGAGGTTGACTTGGTCACCACCCCGGCCGGCGATCTGGCCGGTATGAGCCACGCCAACAACTTCACCTCCGACCTCAACGCTTGGGTCGGCCTGTTCGGCCAGTTCGCCAAGGCCATCGGCCAGCCGGTTGACGCCGGTATGCTGTACGGCACCCTGTTCCGCGCGGCCATCGCCGACGACGTGGACGCCAACTGCGGCGGCCTGCTGAACTACCCGTTCCGTTCCGGCGAATTCCTGGCCGGTCTGCCTGAAGGTCGCCCGCTGTTCGCCCGCAGCCCCGAGGCCAACATGACCCTCGGCAACTTCATGCGCGCCCAGCTGTTCTCCGCGTTCTCCCCGGTCAAGATCGGCATGGACGTGATGACCAAGCAGGAGCGCGTGCAGGTCGACTCTCTCGTGGGCCACGGCGGCATCTTCGCCACTCCGAAGGTGGCTCAGAAGATTCTCGCTGCTGCCTTCAACACCCCGATCAAGGTCATGTCCACCGCCGCCGAAGGTGGCGCCTGGGGTATGGCCGTGCTCGCCAACTACCTGTGGAACACCAACGAAGATCACAGCAACCTCGCTGACTTCCTTGACGGTTGCGTGTTCAAGGACGCCCAGTCCACCACGGAGAAGCCGGTGGCTTCCGATGTGGTTGGTTTCGAGGACTTCTTCGCCCGCTTCACCAAGGGCCTGCCCATCGAGCACGCCGCCATCGAAACCATCAACCTCGAAGATAAGTAAGCCTTTCTGACCTCCCTCTATTGAGGGAGGTCCTTGAGATTTTGAAAAAACGTCCATCCATCACAGTGGAAAGGAAAACCAATAATGGCAACTTTGGCTGATTACGGCCCCGAGGTTCGCGCCGAGGTCAAGCAGGTTCGTGAGGTCGTCTCCAACCTGCACCAGCAGCTGATCAAGTGGAACCTGGTCGTGTGGACCGCAGGCAACGTTTCCCAGCGTCTGCACACCGCCGACCTGTTCGTCATCAAGCCCTCCGGCCTGCGCTACGAGTACCTGACCCCATCCTCCATGGTCGTGTGCGACCTTGACGGCAACGTGGTCGACGGCACCGAAGCCCCGTCCTCGGACACCGCTTCCCACGCCTACATCTACCGCAACATGCCCGACGTCTACGGTGTCGTGCACACCCACTCCACCTACGCCACCGCTTGGGCTGCCACTGGTCAGAACATCCCGTGCGGTCTGACGATGATGGGCGACGAGTTCGGCGGCCCGGTGCCGGTCGGCCCGTTCCGTCTGATCGGCTCCGAGGCGATCGGCAAGGGTGTCGTCGAGACCCTCAAGAAGTACCCGAAGTCCCCGGCCGTCCTCATGCAGAACCATGGCCCCTTCACCATCGGCAAGGATGCTGAAGGCGCCGTCAAGGCCGCTGCCATGACCGAGGAAGTCGCTCACACCATGTGGGCCGCCCGTCAGCTCGGTGACATCATCGAGATCGACCAGGCCGACATCGATAAGCTCAACGACCGCTACCAGAACGTCTACGGTCAGCACTGATTTGATGGAGTGTCCGCCGCGTTACGGAAGGCCCGACGTACCTTCGTACGCCTTCGCCTTCCGCGCCTTGCGGACACACGCATCAAATCAGCGCTGACTCCGCCAGCACGGTGGTGTCTTGGCTCCCCTCTCTGAGGGGAGCTGTCAGCGATAGCTGACTGAGGGGAGCCTCGGTCGGCGAATGAAACTTAAACAAACCCCCATAAACAAAGAAGTAAAGGAAGTAACCCTATGGTTATGGAAAACCCCTTCGAGGGCAAGGAAATCTGGTTCGGCGTTGGTTCGCAGGACCTGTACGGCGAAGAAGCCCTGCGCCAGGTCGCCATTCACTCCGCTGAAATGGTCGACTACCTGAACAACACCGGCAAGATTCCGGCCAAGATCGTCCTCAAGCCCACCCTGAAGTCCTCCGACGGTGTCAAGGAGTTCATGGTCGAGGCTTCCGCCAACCCGAACGTCATCGGCGTCATCACCTGGTGCCACACCTTCTCCCCGGCCAAGATGTGGATTCGCGGCCTCGAAGTGCTGACCAAGCCGCTGCTGCAGCTGGCCACCCAGCACCACAAGGAAATCCCGTGGGAGACCATCGACATGGACTTCATGAACCTGAACCAGGCCGCCCACGGCGACCGTGAGTTCGGTTACATCGTCTCCCGCCTCGGCATCAAGCGCAAGGTTGTCGTCGGTCACTACACCGATCCCGAGGTCGCCGAGAAGCTCGGCACCTGGGCCCGCGCCTGCGCCGGCTGGGATGCCTCCAACAACATGAAGGTCATGCGCTGGGGCGACAACATGCGTAACGTCGCCGTCACCGAGGGCGACAAGACCGAGGCTGAGCGCGTGTTCGGCGCCTCCATCAACACTTGGGCCGTCAACGAGCTCGTCGCTGCGTACGACGCCGTCAAGGACGACCAGGTCAAGGAGATCATCGAGGACTACAAGGCCAAGTACGACGTCGACCCGGCTCTGCTGGACGCCAAGTACGACTCCCTGTTCATCGCCGCCAAGGAAGAGGCCGCGATGGTCAACATGATGCGCGCCAACGGCTGCACCGCCGGCGTCGACAACTTCGAGGACCTCGGCGCTCTGCCGCAGCTGCCGGGCGTTGGCCCGCAGCGCTTCCCGTCCGAGTACGGCTGGGGCTTCTCCGCTGAAGGCGACTGGAAGACCGCCGTCCTCGTGCGCATCGGTGCCGTCATGGGCTACGGCCTTGAGGGTGGCGCCTCCCTCATGGAGGACTACTCCTACAACTTCACCGAGGGTGACGAGCTCGACATGGGCTCCCACATGCTCGAGGTTTCCCCGTCCATCGGCACCATCGCCAAGCCGAAGCTGGAGATCCACCCGCTGGGCATCGGCGGCAAGGCCGACCCGGTCCGCCTGGTCTTCTCCGGCAAGCCCGCCAAGGACGCCGTCGTGGTCTCCATGTCCGACGTTCGCGAACGCTTCCGCCTGCTCATGGACGTCGTCGACGTCGTTGAGCCGCAGGGCTCCCTCAAGGAGCTTCCGTGCGCCCGCGCCGTCTGGGAGCCGAAGCCGAGCCTGAAGACCGCTGTTGAGTGCTGGATCACCGCCGGTGGTTCTCACCACACCTGCATGACCACCTCCGTTGGTCGTGAGGCTTGGGAAGACTTCGCCCGCATCGCCGGTGTTGAGCTCGCCGTCATCGACGAGAACACCACCGCTCGCCAGTTCGAGAAGGAACTGGAGCTGTCCGAGATGTACCACCGTCTCAACAACCAGCACTGATTGGCGGAGCGTATACCGCCTTTCCTCAGGTTCGACGTACCTTCGTACGCCTTCGCCTTCGGACGGCGGTCTCCGCACGCGCCAATCAGCGCTGGCAAGCCAGCACTGATGACTAAATCAGTCTGCTGACTGCTACCGCTGAAAAGGGGCTGTTCCGGGAAACCGGAGCAGCCCCTTTTGCTGTTATCGGCAACTCCCCACAAACGCATCAAAAATCGCCTGCGAGCGTGGATCTACCTTGTAGAGAAACTCGGGATGCCACTGCACGGCCCACAGGAAGTGGCTTGCCGGCCGGTACAGGGCCTCGATCACGCCGTCGGGCGCGACGGCCATGACCTCGAGTCCAGCAGCAGGCTCACGAACCGCCTGATGGTGATAGCTATTCACCGCAATCTCAGTCTGCCCTGCGAACAATGAAGCCAGGGGAGTGCCGGGCACCAAGGAAACGTTATGTCCGAACGCATCGTACGGCGGATTCATATGGTGTTCGATATCGCTCGGATGCTGGCTTGGCAGATCCTGCCACAACGTGCCGCGCAGCGCTGCGTTGATGAACTGAATGCCACGGCAGATGCCCAGAATCGGCTTGTCCCAAGCCATTACAGCTGGCAGCAGAATCGATTCCATTCGGTCGCGCTCAGGAGAGAGCACCTCGCTACGGCCGGTGGCGGAGGCCGCTGCACCAACCATCGGTCCCACATCCGGCCCGCCCGTAAACAGAAACGCGTCAAACCGTTCGGCGCATTGCGCAAGAATGTCGGTGTCATCGGTCAGCGGCAACATGACGGGCGTACCGCCGGCCCGCATTATCGCCTCCATATATCCGGGCAGCATCCACAGACTATCGCGCCCGTAATCCATCAGCGGAGTCACCGCAATGAGCGGTCGATTCGTAGTCATGCCTGCCTCTTTTCGCCCAGGTGTTGTTTTCGTCGTTCTGCCGCGAATCGCTTGATTCAGTGGCCGATAATGCCGCCACTGTACCGAACCAATGTAACCGGTCGGCCAACATTATTTCGTCAGCCAGCCGCGACGAGATCGCACAATGTGCCAATGATGGGGGCATTCGGTGCGACCTTGTCAATGTTCGGGCCATTGCACTTTCAGCGGGGAAAGCATGCCCCGTCCGCGCATCATGATGAACGAGTAAGGTTGACGGGGAGGGAGAATCACATGAACCAGGCATGCGTACGCAACGACACCATCGACGCGGGCAACCATCATGGCCGACCGCAATACCGGTCGTTCCTGCGATTTCTGACATCGCAGGAACGCAACGTCATTTGGCTGTTGCTGGCCATTGCTTTTCTTCCGGTGGACGGCACCACGCTTGGCCTGTACGCGCCGTTCTGGTCGCCAATCAGTCCGGCGCTGTTCGCCGTGTACTGCCTATGCAATTGGCGGCAACTGCGCATCGCAGCCAACCGGTACCTGCCAATGTTCCTCCTACCGGTGGCCTGCATAATCCTGTCCATCCCGGGATGGCTGAAGTTCGGCATCCACCTCAACGCCGCGTTCATGAGCATCACCGGATTGCTGGGCGTGCTCGCCACTTTGGGGGCGATCGCCCTTGCGTTCGACATCAAACGCATTCCGTGGCGTACGCCATTGCGGATTCTCATCGCATCATACTGGGTTTCCTTCGGAGTGGGCGTCGTGCAATGGCTGTCCATCCGTCTGCACGCCAAACCGTTGACCGACTATTTCTCGCACCTCATGTACCGGCAATACATCAGCGACAACTCGGTGTGGGGCGGCGGCCGTCCGCAGTTCCTGTTCGCCGAGCCCAGCTATATCGGCATGCACCTGTTCGGCATACTGCTTCCGCTCATGTGGCTCATGCGCGGGCGCGACCGCATCTACGCCAAACGGCTGCGTGACCTCATCGTCACGTATGCCGTCGGCGCGGTGCTCATGCAAGCCGGCACCAGAATCGTCATCGATTCCGTCGTGGCGTTGCTGATCGCCCTTGTGGCGCGCACCGATTGGCATGACGGCGCACGCCGCGTCCGGGGCATGCTGCAGATTCTCGGCGCATGCGCACTGGGCCTGCTGGGTGTGCTGGCGGATTCCAGACTCTCCGCCATCGCGGAAAACGGGGCCGAGGGAGACGGCTCGTTCTTCGCGCGGATCTACCAAAGCCTCGATCCGATATGCGGATTGCTCACCCATCCGTGGACGCTGCTCACCGGTTATGGCGCGGGCAACATCATCAATGCGGTGTGGGCCGGCGCGGCCAAAGCCGGACGGCTGCTGGACGGTCTTGGCATGAACGGCGGCGCGGCCACGGGATTCGCGGCCGGCGTGAACGCGGACACGGTGTGGACGATGTGCGCGTATACCAGCGTCATCGCCGAATACGGGCTGATCGGGCTGGCCATGCTGGTCGGAGCCTCGATGGTCTGCATGACGCGCGGGAGGACGGTATGCCGTGGCGGTGCGGATGGCGCATCGTCCGACGAGCTGGCGCACGGTGTTTGTGTCGCCGACGTTGCCGACGTTGCTGATGTTGCCGGGGGTAATAGTGGTGGTGGCGTTGCCGGCGCGGGTTCGGGCGAATCCGGCGTCTGGCACAAGACCGTCATCTGCTGGCTCGTCCTGGTCGCATACCTGTACATCCAATGCGAGAACTATGCGTTCGCCGCTCTGCCGCTCCTCGTGTTCGCCGCCTCGAAGGTGAGGCGCGAGCCTGATTTCTCGCGGGCCGACGCATCGACGCGGCCCGAGATGGACCAAAATCCAGAATAACCGACATTCGCCGCTGTTCCGTTTTTCGCTCAAGGCGTATATCTCCCGTATCTTGAGGTGCATCATGTATCGTCGCGGCTAACTAATCGGCGAAACGCGGCATGTTTCGCATTTTGGGCGAAAAGCCCAAGTCCCACAGGAGGTATTGATGACGTTCGTTGCACGGTCGGTGCGCTATGTGCTCAGAAAACGAGTGCGAACCATAGTGCTCCTTATAATACTGACCATCATAACGGCGAGCATGCTATCCACGATCGCGGTTTCTCGGGCAGCTCAACAGGCCGCCGGACGAATCGAGAAGGAAGCGGTCGGTGGATTCGTGCTGTCCAGCAACATGCAGGGCAGCATGCTCACGCCTCGCGGAGGCGGCATGGTGCGCCCCGCCGACGTGCGCAGGATCGCCCAACTGCCCGGGGTCGATTCGTATATGGTCCGTCAGAACGCCACCGCCGATCTCGTGGGGGCGAATGTGGCGAAGGTCCCCGGCGGCGATGATTACGATGCGACCCAGGAGCAGCAGTTTGGCAACGCCGCCAACGTCATAGGCACGAATGATTCGTCGAAACTCAACGTGTTCACGTCGCGCACGCTCGGCATGGCCGAAGGACGACATCTGAAGGCCTCCGACAAGTACACGTCGATGATCCATGAGGATCTCGCCAAAGCCAACGGGCTCAAAGTCGGAGACACGCTCACGCTCAAGGCCAACGCCTACGACGCCGACAACGAATCACATTCGACGGCGACCGTCAAGACCACCATCGTGGGCATATTCAAGGGCGACAGCGCCAGAAAGGTATCCAGCCGAGCGGAACTCACCGCCAACACCATCTACACCGATCTGGATACCACACGCGACCTGTACCAGTACAAGGACGGCAAGGAAATATACCAGGACGCCACCTTCGTGCTGTCCAAGGGCGTTGACGTGGAGAAGACCATGGATGCCGCGAAGAAACTCCCGGTGGATTGGAACAACTATCAGATCACGCGCAACGACCAGTATTCATCGAGCATGCTGCATGCCGCCCGCGGCGTGCGCTCCATGATGCGCGGCGCCCTGATCGGCGTGACCGTCTCGGCCGTGCTCGTGCTCAGTCTCATGCTGCTGCTGTGGATGAACGACCGCCGTCAAGAGATGGGCATACTGGTGTCCCTTGGCGTCGGCAAGCCCTCCCTGGTCGCCCAATACCTCACCGAGATGGTGCTGATCGGTCTGCCGTCCCTCGCCCTCGGCTGGCTGTGCGCGCAGGGAATGGCCCAATGGCTCGGCGCCACGGCGCTCCATTCCGTGAACGCCTCCGCGGCGAAGGAGCTGAGCAGCATGGGGCAGGTCGGCGGCGATCTTGAATCCAGCATGTCGGTGCGCACCCTGGATTCGCTCACGGTGTCGGTCGACGGGACCGCCATGCTGTACGTGGCGCTCGGATTGTTGGCGGTGATGCTGGTGTGCGTCGCGGTGGCGTGCATGCCGATGCTGCGCAAATCGCCGCGAGACCTGTCGGAGATTCGATGATGAGCATGAATGTGTGGAAGCGTGCCACGTTGGCGATCGTACGCAAGCCGGTACGTAGCGGCATCATCGGTCTGCTGATGCTGATGGTCTTCACGAGCCTGGTGGCGCAGGTCGGAGTCTCGACGGCCCTGCGTACCATGTCCGACGGCATCGGCGCGGGCATGGGCATAGGGTTTACCGTCAGCGCCGGCGAGAATCCCATTAGCGCCGAGGAGGCGAGCCGGTTCTCGCGTATCCCCGGTGTGACGAAGACCGCCTATGCGACGAAGACCTTGGCGCAGGTGGATGGCGCGCGCCCGGTCATGCCCCGGCAGGGCCCCCGATTGGACTCCGATCTGGCCATGCAGGTCAGCGTGCTGGGCACCACCGATTCCTCATTGTCCGAGGAATTCCAGAGCGGCCTGTACCGCCTGGAGCAGGGCCGCCATATCTCGGGCGACGGCGACAATGTGCTGGTCCACCGCGACTTCGCGATGCAGAACGGCCTATCGGTCGGCTCGACATTCCGTCTCCGGCAGGAGGGGCGCAACGCCACGGTGCGTGTGGCCGGGATCTTCTCCGGCAACGTGCAGGCCCAAAGCCCCCTGCCCTCGGACACTTCCGAGAACCTCATCTATTCGGGTAGGCGAGTAGCTTCCGCTCTGACCGGAAACGACCGGATCGACATGATCCGATGCCTGTCGGATAATCCGCAGGACCTGTCCGCGGCTATTGGACGGGCCAAGACCATGGCCGGCGGCAAGTACGACGTCACCGACGATTCGGCCCGGCTCTCCGGCGTCCTGCAATCCGTGCAGACGGTGCGTAATCTGGTGCGCATGGTGCTGCTGTCCGTCTGCCTCGCGGACGTACTGGTGCTGGCGATGGCGCTGGTCTTCTGGATTCGCTCACGCATCCATGAGATAGGCACGCTTCTGGCCCTCGGCATCGACAAGATGCGGATCGTCGCACAACTCGCCATCGAAACCGGACTCATGGCGGCGGTCGCCGCCCTGTGTTCGCTGGGCACCGGCGCCATGCTGTCGGGATACGTGTCTTCCCGACTGTTGCGCGATTCGGGCGTCGCGCCGTTGGAATCGTTGCACGTGGAGGCCTTGCCGCCTGAGCAGACGATGCTCATCCTGCTGCTCGGATGCGCGGTCATCGCCGTGGCTCTTGCCGTGTCATGCGCCGCCGTGCTGTCCAAATCCCCGAAATCCATTCTTTCCTCTATGCGTTAGGAGTCACCAATCATGTCTAACTGTCTGCAACTGGACCATGTCGATTACGCCTACGGCGCGGCGAAGATCCGTGTTCTTTCGGATGTCAGCGCGGATTTCGAATCCGGGAAGATGTATGCGATCACCGGCCCGTCCGGCGCCGGCAAGAGCACGCTGCTGTCGCTGCTGGCCGGCCTGGACGCCCCCTCCCGGGGAGTGGTCCGCTTCGAAGGGGAGGACATCGCCGCATCGGGCTATGCGAAGCACCGCCGGGAGCACGTGTCCCTGGTGTTCCAGGACCATAACCTGATCGACTACCTCACCCCCGAAGAGAACCTGCGGCTGGTCAGCGCCAAGGCCGATATGAAGATCCTCGAGGAACTGGGTTTGAGCCGTGAGGAATCCAAGCGCAACATCATGCACCTGTCGGGCGGCCAGCGTCAACGGGTGGCGGTCGGCCGCGCGCTGGTC
>OAUU01000867.1_pt1 | contig 15051 bp, 13 predicted proteins | sample 1501381 | NCBI WGS metagenome assembly OAUU01 (sample SAMEA2580057, study PRJEB22360) | human gut metagenome | reverse complement strand
AGTGACATTTCACTGTATTGAGTTGAAATAATGCTGTTTTTGGCAATTCTTGAATACAGACCGGCAAGTTTGCCGTTATACACGTACATACCCGTTATATTACTGTACTTTTTATATTTTGCATTTTCATCGTGGGTGATGTCGATATTCCAAGTTGCATATGGGGTACAGTATTCTTGAAGTAAGTAGTGATTATCAACGTTACTCAAAACTTCTTCTTTCCACGCGTGGTCACTCATACCCTCAACACCTGCATACACGCCTTTTGACGCGTACGAATCTTCAGGTTTTATGACCCATTTATCCTTTGTATTAAGAACATCGTGTTTATCGATTTCTTCTTGTGTAAGTGACGCGGTGTACGGAATGTGATCTTTGACGTACTGCTTTTCTTCATCGGTAAGAAATGCGGAAGTCATATCATCGTGAAGTACCTTAAACACGATTTTATTATGAATAACCTGTGTTTTAAAATCACCGATAAGGCATACATCATTATTTTCGGCAGCCTTTATAAACGGCTGAACTTTATCGTAATTACGCATAATATCGCAAGTCACCGCACGGCGGTAGATTGCATTGATTTGCTTGCCGCTTGGCGAAAGAAGTTTGCCGTTTTCGTATGAAAGGTCGGTTATTTCACATATTTCACACGTTAAACCGCTGTCCTCAAATGCCTTTTGAAATGCGGTAAATTCACGGCTTATGTCACCGCCGAAAAAGTCGACTATTGCAATATGCGGATTTTCTACCGCTCTGTCGTATGTACGGTAAATATCCATAAATGCTTTAACCCATGAATTAAACAATTCATATGTTCTCACATTGTATTTTTCGGTAAACTTATCAAAAGTGCTTGTAAGACGAATGGCTTGGTTAAGCTCCTTATCCTCATTCATTGCACTTGAGCCGTCCGCGTTAAATTCGCAGAACTTAAACGAAAAATCGTCCTCATTAAAAAATATATCTATTCTTGCGATAGGCAAGGCACATTCATAGTGATTTGGACGAAGAATTAGCTTTTCCAATTTTTCGTCAAAACCGAAAAGCTTTCTGTATTCGGCATTAGTTTGATATTCATGAATAACTTTTTCAAGTATTTTGTACATACTTTCGGCGGCTTTTTTGAAGTATGCCGCCATTTCTTCCGTAAACATTTTCGGCATATAAAGCGTGTGTACAAAATAGCCGTGATAACGTGCCGTTGAAGTTTTGATATATTTCTGTTGCTTTTTTGCGCTTTGCAGACTTTCCGCAAAATTATCGTCTACAAGTTTTTTATAAAATTCCTCTGCCTTTTGCAAGGTTAATCGTCTCCTTTAATGTTTGTTTGTTGTCTATAAGCTGTTTAAGCGGAAGAAGATATTCTCTGTCGCTTGAATCAAGTGCGTTATATGCCGCACTGCACAATTTCATAGCCAACGTATGTGCATCGGTTCCGTAAACTTCGGCATTATAACCCTTTAATATTATATTGTTCTTTGCCTGAGTAATGGCACTTAGTGAAACATCAAGTGAAAAGTCAGACATAAAAATACCTTTGATAAGCGTTGCATAAGCTAAAACATACTTAATCGGCATACTGTCGGCAGGGCTGATTTCAATATACTTTTTAAGTCTTACGTCAGGGAAGAACATAGAAAGAAGATGCTCCGCTATGCTTTCGTCAATAGGAGTATCTTTGTAAATATCGCATATTTTTTTATCGGCGGTAAATTCTATATCGTCACCGTTTACAGTGAGTATAGCCGGTGAATTGTAAATGTATTCGGCATATTTCTTGAATGAAAAATCACTGTCAAGCACTGTCGGAACAATACCGCAACGGTCATTGTCAACATCATTCCAAATATATGTTCTCAACGTATTTCCCAAAAACGGCTTGCCCTCAAAAACAGGTGCGTTGTCGCATATAAGTGAAAGAATAGGGCTTATTATGTTTGCTTTTTTGAATTTTTGAACGCAGTCTTTTTCATCGGCGAAGTCAATAGATACCTGTGCAGACGCGGTACCGCGCATCATATTTATTCCGCGTGTGCCGACCGATTTAAAGTATTTGTTCATATATTCATAACGTTTTTTCGGGATAAGCGATATATCCTTTGCTTTGTTTTTAGGCATATAAGTCTGTATGAATATTTATCAAGTATCGGATTTATCACCGATAAAAATTCGCCGTAAATATTTTCAATCTCACAAATGTTTTCAGTCGGTTTTATACTGATTTCAATTTGTGCACCCGGTTCAAGAGTGATGTTGTATTTATCACACGAAAGACCGATAAGAAAACCCTCGCTGTAAACGTGTTTGGGGAAGTTTTGAGCAAGCTGTTCAATTATATTTTCAACACCGTTGATATACGGCACACAATCACCGTTTTTGTCAATTACAAAATGCTCAAGCTCAACTCCGACTGCATTTGAATTACAGCCTTTTGAGCCATCGGCTATATAATTTGTAAGTACATTAATGTTATTATCGTAAATATCCATAAATCCCTCAATCAGCAAAATACAGACGGTACTTTTGTAAGCTGTTCGATTTGAACGTCACCATCTGTAAGCGGTTTGATGTCCTCAAGAAATTGAAGAAAATGCTTTGCGTTGTTGTGCTGCTCTATTGCAGTGTCGTTAAGCCATTCTTCGATGAATGTAAATTTTGTTGCATCTTCTCTGCTTTGGTATATCTTGTACGCAAGATTGCCTTTTTCCTTGCGTGTATCACGCACTACATTGACAGCACATTTTTTGAATTCGTCAACACTGCCGTTAAGTACGTTGAATTTTGCTATTATAGTAATCATATTAATTTCAACTCCTTAATATAGATATTTTTATTATACCATATTAGTGCAATTTTTACAAGACCAATAAATAATGATTGACGGAAAAAATTATAAGTGATATAATTAATAGGTTAGTATAAAGCTTTGAAAGGACATATTTACTTATGGATAAGAATAAATTTATAAAAGATAATTTCGGTATATCGGACAAGACGCTTAAATTGGTAAGTGAGGCGGAGGAGAGTATCAAAGAGCAGTTTAAGCATATAGAGAATATTTGTGAAATAAATCAGCTTAGAGTTATGAAAGCATTTGCGGACAATCGTGTATCTGACAGTCACTTTGTTGCTACGACAGGCTACGGTTATGACGATTTGGGCAGAGATACGCTTGACAGAGTATATGCGGATATTATGGGTGCGGAGGACGCACTTGTACGTCACAATTTCATATCTGGTACGCATACCATCTCAACCGCACTTTTTGCTGTTTTAAGACCGAATGATATACTTGTTTCGATAACAGGCAAGCCGTATGACACGCTTGAAGAAGTAATCGGAATACAAGGTGAGGCGGGTAACGGCTCACTTAAAGATTTCGGTGTAAAATATGTTCAGATTGATTTAAAGCATGACGGAACACCTGACCTTGAACAGATTAAATTTACTCTTACTCATATGAATGTAAAAGCCGTTACAATACAGCGTTCAAAGGGTTATGGCTGGCGTCCGACATACAGTGCAAAGGATATAGGCGCACTTATAGAATTTGTAAAGGAAATTTCGCCTGAAACTATTTGTATAGTTGACAACTGTTACGGTGAATTTGTCGAAACGGAAGAGCCTACCGCATACGGTGCAGACCTTATAGCAGGCTCACTTATAAAAAATCCGGGCGGCGGACTTGCTCCGACCGGCGGATATATTGCAGGTAAACAGAAGTATGTAGAGCTTTGCGCATACCGTCTTACTTCTGTCGGAATCGGCAAGGAGGCAGGTGCGTCACTCGGTTTTAACAGACAGATGTATCAAGGCTTGTTTATGGCACCGCACGTTGTGTCACAGGCTTTAAAAGCAGCAGTGCTTTGCTCGGCGGTATTTGAGAAACTCGGCTTTGAGGTTGACCCAAAACCTAACGAAATCAGACACGATATAATTCAATCAATAAAATTCGGTGATCCCGATAAAGTTACAGCATTTTGTCAGGGAATACAAAAAGGTGCACCGGTGGACAGCTTTGTTACACCTGAACCTTGGGATATGCCGGGATATTCGTCACAGGTAATTATGGCGGCAGGTGCGTTTGTACAGGGTGCGTCGATAGAATTATCGGCTGACGCACCTATAAAACCGCCGTACATTGCATATATGCAAGGCGGTTTGACATACGAAAGCGCAAAACTCGGAATAATGGTTGCTGCTGATAAAATGCTTAGAAAGGAATAAAAATATGAGTCTTAATTTAAAGCAAAATGTAAAATGCCCTAAGTGCAGTCAAATGAGTGAAGTTACTGTATGGAACTCGATTACGGTTAAGGACAGTGAAGATTTAAAGCATGACTTGCTTACGGGTAAGGTGAATATGTTCCGTTGTCCGTCTTGTTCGTACTCGGCACTTATGCCTACACCTATGCTTTATCACGATGAAGATAAGCGTCTTATGATTTCATTTTCACCGTGTGACGATGTTGTTTTGAAAAGTCAGCTTTTTGACAATGTTCAAAAATCGTCAAAAGAATCTGGCGAACTTGACAAACTTGAGGGGTATAATTTACGTTTTGTAACCGATTATAATGAATTGCTTGAAAAAATTCTTATCTTTGATAACGATATGAACGACAAGACTATGGAGGTTATAAAACTTATGGTATTGTCGCAGGACTTGGAAAAGGCGGAGCAGAGAGTTTGCCGTTTCGGAAAGTGTCAGGATGAAGTGATAGAATTTATGATATACGACACAATCGAAAATCAAACATACACATCAAAAGTGCCTAAAGAAACATACGACACAATCCATAAACAACTTCTTGAATCGGGTATGAAACCGTACAGCTTCGGTTGGGAAATGGTTGACGCGTCATATGCGACAAGACTTTTAAACGGGTTTAACAACTGATGGACAGAGTACTTGAATATGAAATTCCGTCAGAATATGACGGAGCGAATATAACGACTGTTTTAAAACAGCATTTTAAAATTTCAACCAATCTGATTAAGGACTTAAAGAAATACAAAGAGGGAATACAGGTAAACGGAGAACACAAACGTGTTGTGGATTTGGCGGCAAAGGGCGATATTTTAAAAATAACAATTCGTGACACTGCGTCCGAAAATATTGTGCCTACCGATATTCCGCTTGATATTGTGTATGAAGACGAGGACGTGCTTGTTATAAACAAACCGTCGAATATGCCGACTCACCCGTCAATGGGAAATTACGAAAATTCGCTTGCAAACGGTGTGATGTATTATTACAAAAGCAAAGGCGAGGAAAGAGTTTTTCGTGCGGTAAACCGTCTTGATAAAGATACTTCGGGACTTATGGCTGTTGCAAAAAATTCATACATACACGCAAGATTGGGTGAAGAAATACAGAAAAAAGAATTGAAACGAAAATATATGTGTATCGTGTGCGGTGATGTAGAGCGTGACGGAACGGTTGACGCACCGATAAGACGTGCCGACGGAAGTGTTATAAACAGAATTGTAGCACCTGACGGACAGAGAGCCGTAACACATTACAGAGTTGTAAAACGTTACGGAGAGTATACATTGCTTGAAATGGAGCTTGAAACGGGGCGTACGCATCAAATTCGTGTGCATATGGCATATATCGGTCATCCGCTTGTAGGCGACTGGCTTTACGGAACGGAGGACCATAATATTGCAAAAAGACAGATGCTACATTCGTGCTATCTTTGCTTTACGCATCCGATAACAGGTCAAATAATGGAGTTTAAAGACGAAATGGCAGAAGATATGAGAGCTTTTATCGAAAAACTTTCGTAAAATCATTGAAAAAACAGTAAAGTTATGATATGATAACATATATGTATTAATATTTTAATTTATTGAACTAAATTTAAGAGGTGATATAATGGCTTACAAAGTAGTTAAAAAGAATGTGCTTAATCCGCAAATCTTTTTAATGGAGGTTGAAGCTCCATTGGTTGCGAAGAAAGCAGAGCCGGGACAGTTCATCATTTTGAGAATTGATGAATACGGCGAAAGAGTTCCGTTTACAATCGCAGATTTTGACAGAGAAAAGGGAACAGTTACAATTATCGTACAAATCGTAGGTAAGACAACAAAGGACCTTGCACAGGTTGAAGAAGGAGAAGAAATTCTTGACTTTGCCGGACCTTTGGGAACACCTACACCGCTTGAAGGTCTAAAGAAAGTTGCGGTTATCGGCGGCGGTCTTGGTACAGCTATAGCTTATCCGCAAGCTAAGAAACTTCATAATCTTGGTGCCGACGTAACGGTTATCACAGGTTTTCGAAACAAGGATTTAGTTATTCTTGAAGATGAACTAAAGAAAGTTTCAAACAAACTTATCGTTGCAACAGACGACGGTTCAAACGGAAATCAAGGCTTTGTTACAGATATGCTTAAAAAAGAAATCGAAGCAGGCGAAAAGTTTGACGAAGTAATCGCAATCGGTCCGCTTGTAATGATGAAATTTGTCTGTAAGCTGACAGAACAATACAACATTCCCACAACAGTTTCAATGAACCCTGTTATGATTGACGGTACAGGTATGTGCGGCGGCTGCCGTGTAATAGTCGGCGGAGAAACAAAGTTCGCTTGCGTGGACGGTCCTGACTTTGACGGTCACAAGATTGACTGGGATACTGCTATGAAACGCGGCAGAATGTTTAAGGATTACGAAGAAAAATCATGTAAAGAAGGTCACTGCAGAATAGGCAGAACCAATCATCAAGACTGATTAAGGGAGGATTTTTAATATGCCAAATATGAGAATGGACAAAAATCCGATGCCGGAGCAATGTCCTAATGTAAGAAACAAGAATTTCCTTGAAGTAACAACAGGTTATACAGAGGAAATGGCAATAGACGAGGCACAGAGATGTCTTAACTGTAAACATAAGCCTTGTATGCAAGGCTGTCCTGTAAGCGTTAAAATTCCTGAATTTATCGCGTTTGTTGCAAAGGGTGAATTTGAAAACGCTTATAAGAAGATTAAGGAAACAAATGCACTTCCTGCTGTTTGCGGCAGAGTATGTCCGCAGGAAAAGCAGTGTGAATCAAAGTGTGTAAGAGGTATCAAGGGCGAAAGCGTCGGTATCGGCAGACTTGAAAGATTTGTTGCCGACTGGCATATGAAGAATGTCAAGGAAGAAATTGAAAAGCCTGTTTCAAACGGTAAGAGAGTTGCAGTTGTAGGAAGCGGTCCTTCAGGACTTACAGTTGCGGGCGACCTTGCTAAAAAGGGTTACGAAGTAACAATTTACGAGGCATTCCATACAGCAGGCGGCGTTTTGATGTACGGTATTCCTGAATTCAGACTTCCAAAGGATATTGTGCAAAAGGAAATCTCTAACCTAAAGGAAATGGGTGTTGACATCGAAACTAACGTAGTTATCGGTAAGACACTTACTGTTGACGAATTGTTTGACGAAATGAATTTTGATGCGGTATACATCGGCTCAGGTGCAGGTCTGCCTCACTTTATGGGTATCGAGGGCGAAAGCCTTAACGGTGTATACAGTGCAAATGAATTCTTAACAAGAATTAATCTTATGAAGGGCTATAAGTTCCCTGAATATGATACACCTGTATATGTAGGTAAAAATGTTGCGGTTCTTGGCGGCGGTAACGTTGCTATGGACGCTGCAAGATCGGCAAAGCGTCTTGGCGCTGAAAACGTATATATCGTTTACAGACGTGGTAAGGAAGAACTTCCTGCAAGAGCGGAAGAAGTATTCCACGCAGAAGAAGAAGGTATCGAATTTAAACTTCTTCAAAATCCGACAAAGATTCTTGGCAACGAGGACGGTTGGGTAAATGGTATGGAAGTTATCAAGATGGAACTTGGCGAGCCTGACGACAGTGGCAGAAGACGTCCTGTTCCTATCGAGGGCAGTGAAGAAGTTATTGACGTAGATACAGTAGTTGTAGCTATCGGTCAAACTCCGAACCCGCTTATCAGAAAGACAACAAAAGGTCTTGATACAAATAAGAGAGGTTGTATCATTGCTGATGAGGACACAGGTAAAACTTCAAAAGACCATGTATATGCCGGCGGTGACGTTGTAACAGGTGCCGCAACAGTTATTCTTGCAATGGGTGCGGGTAAAGCCGCAGCTGCTGCAATAGATGAAGAACTAAGCAAATAAAAATAACGGCGACAGTCGTGAAAATGCACTCTTTACGGAGTGCATTTTTTGTACTTAAATTGTGTAATTTTCTATTTAGACCTTGAAAAAAAACGCTATATGTAGTAGAATATTTAGAGAAATAATTAAATTACGGAGGCAGTCTTATGAAGGTAATAGCTGCAACAAAAAACAAAGGAAAAATAAGAGAAATGCAAGAAATTCTTGCACCGCTTGACATTGAAATCGTATCACAACAAGAGCTTGGATTTGATGTTGATGTGGAAGAAACAGGCGACACGTTTGTAAAAAACGCACTTATTAAGGCAAGAGCGGTTGCTATGGTTTGCGATTATCCTATCCTTGCGGACGATTCGGGCATATGCGTTGAGGCACTCGGCGGTGCACCGGGTGTAAGAAGTGCAAGATACGCCGGTGACAATGCAACGGACGAGGACAGAATTAACAAACTTTTAACGGAACTCGGCGACAACGAAAACCGCAGAGCGAAGTTTGTGACGTCGGTAGCGTTTATAATGCCTGACGGTACGGAAATAACCGCTGAGGGTGAAGTAAAAGGCACGATAACAAAAGAGCCTAAGGGTGAAAACGGATTTGGATATGATCCGATATTTTTGTCTGACGAACTCGGTAAAACGTTTGCCGAAAGCAGTGACGAAGAAAAAAATTCAATCAGTCATCGCGGACGTGCATTGAAAAATCTGTATGATAAGTTGAAGAAAATGAATTAAATATAAGAAAGGTAACAGATTGCTATGATGAATGATATATATTTGGAATACATACTAAAGAAGAAAAAAACAGGCGGACAAAAGGCGATTATCGCAGTTATAATTTTTGCGGCGATTATTGTATCGCTGGCTTTGCTATTACTTATTTTTGCAACGGCTACTGCACTTTCGGGCACTCAATTCGGTTCGTTTTCATTTAGTATCGGGCTTGTGCTTATAGCATTTGCGTGGTACGGTGCGTATTTGCTTATGAGTATGCAAAATATTGAGTACGAATATATACTTACAAACAGCGAAATTGATATTGATAAGATTATGTCAAAGAAAGCAAGAAAAAGAATTGCGAGTTTTGACTTTAAAGAAATAAATATTTGTGCGAATATCAATGATAACGAGCATAATCACGATTATAAAAACGTAACAGTAAGCAAAACTTTTGACGTTACGGGCGATAAGTCGAGAGGTAATGTTTACTTTGTTGATTACAGCCAAGACAGTGAAAATTACAGAGTATTGTTCCAGCCTACATCAAAGATGATTGAATCAATCAAGAGATTTAATCCGAGAAATGTATTTGTAATGGAGGACTAAAATATGAAAGCGTGTTTTGCCTCTGAAATGAGAGGTGTGGACAAGGCGGCAAGCGAAATCGGAGGGATACCGAGTATTGTGCTTATGGAAAATGCCGCCATGGCTTGTGTGGAAGAACTAAAAAACGACTTTGCAAACCTTTCGGAAAAATCGGTCGCGGTATTTTGCGGAAAAGGCAATAACGGCGGTGACGGTTTCGCAATCGCAAGACATCTGTACAATATGGGCATTGATGTGGCGGTTTATTTGGTATGCGGAAATGAATTTAAAGGTGACGCAAAAATTAATTTTGATATAATCAAGAGAATGAATATCAACATTGATGTCATTTCTGATATAGAGGATTTGAAATATATAGTGCGTTCGTATGACATAATTGTTGACGCAATTTTCGGAACAGGCATAAGCGGAACTGTACGCGGAATAAGTTATGACGTTATAAGTGAAATTAACGATAACGCAAAGTATATAATGGCGGTTGACGTTCCGAGCGGAATTAATTCCGACAGCGGCGAAATTTGCGGAGTATGTATAAAGGCTGACAAAACAGTGACTTTTGCGGCTTACAAAGTCGGTATGCTTATGTTCCCTGCGGCTGATTATGTGGGGAAGGCAGCGGTTAAGAATATTTCAATTCCGGACTATATAATTGACGGACAGAATTTGAAGATTAACGTAATTGACGATAAATTTGTGCGTTCAAATTTCCCTAAACGTGAAAACAATTCGCAAAAAGGCGATTACGGTAAGGAACTTGTTATAGCAGGTTCTGCCGGAATGACAGGGGCGGCATATTTGTCGTCACAAACCGCCGTTACAACAGGCAGCGGACTTGTTACGCTTGCAATACCGAGCAGTCTTAACGGTGCCATGGAGGCAAAAACGACAGAAGTTATGACAGTACCGTTAAGCGACAAAAACGGACGTATTTCTGCCGGGGCGATTGATGAAATTTTAAAACGAGTGGATAAGGCTGATACGGTGCTTATAGGCCCGGGATTGGGAAGATGTGACGATGTTTCGGAAGTTGTTGAAAGTGTGCTTGAATATTCAAAAGTTCCCGTTATAATCGATGCAGACGGAATAAATGCCGTAGCGGAAAATATGAAGGCTTTAAGCAGTTGCACTTGCCCTGTGATATTTACACCGCATACGGTTGAAATGTCACGTTTAACGGGACTTGAGAGGGAATATATTGAGGATAACAGACTTGTTACCGCAAAGGAGTTCGCGGAGGAAAACGGAGTCACTTTGATTTTAAAAGGACATCATACGATTGTAACAGGTCAGGACGGAGAACAATATATTAATATTACAGGCAATTCAGGTCTTGCAACAGGCGGCAGCGGTGATGTACTTGCTGGAACGGTTGCGTCACTTGTATCAAGAGGTATAAACGAAACCGTTGCATCAGCTATGGCGGTGTACATACACGGTTTGGCAGGTGATATTGCCAAAGACAAGTATGGAATCGAGTCCGTAACCGCATCTAAAGTTATGGAGTGTATTCCGTGTGCTTTAAGACAAATATTACAAGTAGAAAATTAAATGGCTATATGCTATAATTAAGAAGAACTGAATTAAATCTCTCGCAGCAATGTGGATGATTTTCTTTCGGAAAGGGAGTAGTATAACAATGGATAAAAGAACTTGGGCAGAGGTTGACCTTGACGCAATAGCTCATAACATAAAGGAAATAAGAAAAATAACAAATCCGAATGCAAAAATAATGGCGGTAGTAAAAGCCGATGCATACGGTCATGGATTTTTGGAGGTTGCAAAAACGCTCCTTGAAAACGGCGCAGACCGTCTTGCCGTAGCGGTTTTGCAGGAGGGTAAACAGCTTAGAAGCCGTGGCGTAACCGTGCCGATTTTGATACTTGGTGCAAGTGGTGAAGAAGCTGTTGAAGATTTAATCAATTTTGATATAACACCGAGTGTATTCACATATGAATTTGCAAAAGCACTTTCTTATGAGGCTGAAAGAAAAGAAAAAGTTACGAAAATTCATATCAAAATTGATACAGGAATGAGCCGTATAGGTTTTCTTGCAGGAGAAGACAATGAAGAAATTATAAAAATATCAAAACTGCCTTATATTGAAATCGAAGGTATATTCTCACATTTTGCAACATCTGACGAGTACGATAAATCGTATACACTTTTGCAATACGGACGTTTTATGGATGTTTGCAACAGACTTGAAGAAAAAGGACTTAATATTCCGATTAAGCATATTTGCAACAGTGCCGGAATAATGATGTACCCTGAAATGCACCTTGATATGGTGCGTCCAGGTGTTATTTTGTACGGAATGTATCCGTCTGACGAAGTGGATAAGTCAAGACTTGACCTAATTCCCGCAATGACGCTAAAATCAACAATAACACATATAAAAGAAGTTGAACCGGGCAGAGGGGTAAGTTATGGAAAAGAGTACATAACCGATAAGAAAACCAAAATTGCAACAGTACCTATCGGTTATGCTGACGGATATTTAAGAAAGCTTGCAAAACATGGTAAGATGATTGTTGACGGTGTAAAAGTTCCTATCATCGGAAGAATTTGTATGGACCAATGTATGATTGATGTTACAAATGTCCATAATATTGATAAAGGCGATGAAGTAATCATATTCGGACGTGAAGGAGTAACCGTTGACGATTTAGCCGAGTGGCTTGAAACAATAAACTACGAGGTGTCATGCGTAATAGGTAAGCGTATCCCGAGAATTTATACAAAAGACGGAAAGGCGGTGAAGGTATTAAACTACCTTATGTAGTTGATAAACGGTTATCTTGAAAACTGAAAAAGGGGGCCTGATTGCTTTGTCACAAATCAAAAAATCCGATGAAAATAAACTTGTAGCCGAACTTGAAAAAGGTTATAAGGAAATGGCGGATATAAATCTTGAACTGGCACAAATGTGTTTGGAGGCGGATAACGAAAGTCTTTCGCTGTGTGAGGAAAAACTGACGGAGTGTGAGTAAATTGATTGTGAAAAGAGGAGATATTTATTACGCCGATTTAAGCCCGGTTGTCGGAAGTGAGCAAGGCGGTATAAGACCTGTACTTGTTATACAGAACGACATAGGTAATAAATACAGTCCTACGGTGATTGCGGCGGCTATAACAAGCCAAATTAATAAGGCGAAAATGCCTACGCATATCGAACTTGCTGCAAAGGATTACGGACTTAATAAGGATTCTGTGATATTGCTTGAGCAAATCAGGACGATTGATAAAAGAAGATTACGAGAGAAAATAGGCCGTATAGATGACGGACTTATGGCAAGTGTTAATAATGCATTGTCAATAAGTTTCGGACTCGGCGGATTTTAAAAACCTCTTAATTATCGAAAATATGGGAGGTTTTAATATGGATAGAAAAATAACGTGTTATGTAGCATAGACGGCTACATATAAAAAGGTTATCGGCATTTTAGCCGATAACCTTTTTTTATTGTGTAGGGGTATATCTGTTTATAAAATCTGAATCAGTAACAAAAAATGAGGCTTTAAAAAAGCCTCATTTTTGCTGTCTTATTCTTCCGATGAAGTATCTTCTTCTGCTCCGCCTGCTGTATTTTCGCTTTCAGATGAGCCTGTATTGCCTTGTTCGTAATCAGTTCCGCCTGAATTTGACGAAGTACTGCTGCCCGAATTTGTATCATAAGAACCACTGTTAGTACCCGAATTTGTACTTGACGAAGAACCGCTGTTAGTACTTGAAGAAGAACCCGAATTTATACTTGAAGATGTATTTGAATTATTGCCGTTTTGATTTTCGTGCGTTTCCGAAGTCGCAGGATTTACTGTAGGCATAACGCTTGGAGTATTAACCGGTGCAACCGTTGATAGAGGTGTTTGCGTTGGTTTATTACGTCTGCTTGCGTGTGATGCGTCACAATATGCCTTTGGCTGTGTTCCTTCAACGAAGTAAGCGGTTGTGGTAGGACAGGTATCAGTTGCAAGCATACCGGAGTATTCGCATACCTGTGCCTCAACAACATTACTTGGTTTTGTGATTTCTTTAGGGTTAAGCGATTCGTGAATTTTTTCCATTACAAGATTCCATGCGGTAACTGTCGGATTGCCCGAAACACCTGCCGCTGAAATTGATGCAGGATTATCGAAACCGTACCAACAAGCACCTACATAATACGGTGTGAAACCAACAAACCACTTATCGCAGTCATCGTCTGTTGTACCTGTTTTACCGTATGTTGAAATACCGCAGTCAAGCTTTGCACCTTTACCTGTACCGACGCTGCTGTTTACAACGCCCGAAAGTAAATCAGCTGTAATGTATGCTGCCGCAGGACTGATAGCCTGACTTGTGCTTGATGTGTTTTCAAGAATAACCTGACCTGTTGAATCAAGTACTCTTGTGTAAGTATACGGCTTAATATATTTACCGCTGTTCACGAATGTACAGTACGCTCCCGCCATTTCTTCAACGGTTACACCTTGTGTAAGACCGCCGAGTGCAAGAGAACTGTAGTTTTTATCTTTTTCTTCAAGTGTTGTGATGTGGAATTTGTTTTGTAGGTAGTTGAATGAGTTTGTAAGGTTGACCATATCCAATACCTTTACGGCAGGAATATTTGCCGAACGTGCAACCGCCTCTTTAATTGTCATATCGCCTAAGAAGTCGTTGTATGAGTTCTTTGGTTTCCACTTGTCGTTGCCGATTGTTATTTCTTCGTCTGTTACGGTATCGACTTCTGTGATTTTACCCATATCAACCGCCGGTGCGTAAACCGAAAGCGGTTTGATTGATGAACCCGGTTGACGTTTGGATTGAGTGGCTCTGTTCCAACCGCGAATATCAGTCTTTTCGCCAAGACCGCCTATAAGACCGCGAATTTTACCTGTGTAAGGGTCAATTATAATCATTGCCGATTGAGCGCCCTTGCCTGTATAAGGGAAGTTAGACGTATTGGTAAATATGCCTTCCATTATATTTTGAATGTTGGGATCCATTGTTGAATAAATTTTCAAACCGCCGTTGTATACCTGTTGGGTTGCAAAATCTTCCGAGTAACCTTTTTGAGTCATAAGGTCGGCGATAACGTCATTTACAACTTGGTCAACAAAGTATGAAGTAATACGTCCTTGATTTTGCCTGTAAGCGTTGCTTACAACAAGGTCACTGCCTGATGCCTCTGCATATTCAGCGTCTGTGATATAACCGAGTTCACGCATTTTGCCGAGTACAAGATTACGTTTTTCGATATTCTTATCCGGATGTACAAACGGATCGTATTCTGACGGGAACTGTGTTATACCTGCGATTGATGCCGCTTCGGCAAGGGTAAGGTCGCTTGCGTCTTTGTTAAAGTAAGTGTTTGCGGCAGCCTCAACACCGTTACAGTTGTTAGCGAAATATACGATATTCAGATACATTGTAAGTATTTCGTCTTTTGTAAGCTGTTTTTCAAGTGCAACCGCACGCATCATTTCTTTGACCTTACGCGAAGGTGTATTTTCTTTTTCATTGGTTATATTTTTTATAACCTGTTGAGTAATCGTACTACCGCCATAGTTTGACGAGCCGATACCGACTTTTGAAAGTACCCATT
>OAUU01000865.1_pt1 | contig 15083 bp, 12 predicted proteins | sample 1501381 | NCBI WGS metagenome assembly OAUU01 (sample SAMEA2580057, study PRJEB22360) | human gut metagenome | reverse complement strand
GCCGTAGGTGGTGGTGCCGGAGCCGCCGCCGAAACCGGCGATGGTGGTGCCGAGACCGTCGGCGAACAGCGCGGTGCCGATCTGGTCGTCATAGTCGCGGCCGGTCATCTGGGAGACGGACTTGACGTGGCCGACGTTTTCGGCAACGAGTACGAGCACGACCGGGATGAACATCGGCAGGATGGTGAAGTCGACCTGCGGCAGACGGAATTCCGGCAGACCGACCCATGCGGCCTTGCCGATGGCTGAGAAGTCGACCTGGCCACGGAAGCAGGCGTACGCGTAGCCGATGATCACGCCGATGAGGATGTTGAGTCGGCCGAGCAGACCCTTGAACAGCACTGCGACGAGCAGCACCGCGACGAGGGTGACGATGGCGGTGTCGGGAGCGACTTTGAAGTTGTTCCACACGCTCGGAGCCAGGTTGAAGCCGATGATGGCCACGATGGCGCCGTTGACGACCGGCGGCATGATGATGTCGATCCACTTGGCGCCCGCGTAATGGACGAGCACACCGATCAGGGCCAGCAGGATGCCGGTGACCATGATGCCGAAGGATGCGACGGCGAGGCCCTTGTGGGCGCTGGCGACGGCCGCGATCGGGGCGATGAAGCCGAAGGACGAGCCCAGGTAGCTCGGCAGCATGTTCTTGTTGATCAGCAGGAACAGCGCGGTCGACATGGCCGTGAAGAACAGGGTGGTGGATGGGTCGAAACCGGTCAGAATCGGCACCAGGAACGTGGCGCCGAACATGGCGATGACGTGCTGCGCGCCGATTTCCGCGGTGCGCGGCCAGGTCAGCCTCTCGTCAGGTTCGACGACCTCGCCGGGCTTCAGCGTTTTGCCGTCGCCGTGGAGCTTCCACGTGAACAGGCCCGCGATTGGATTGGACATGCGATTGTCTCCTAACTCTCTTTACGACGCGCAACAAGAACGCGCGCCGCGCAATCACACGCCATTGTAGCGGAAGCGCCGATACGTGACGCCCCACAGAGCGATAGGGGGCTAAATCGCAGTCACAAAACGTATACCGGCAGCCGTCACAGGTGACGGTCGACGGCGTGCACCACGTCCACCAAATCGCCGTTCGACAGCACGGGACGCTTGAATTCACGCCAATCATCCACTTTCACCACCCAGCGACCATCCGTCTCGTCGAGTACGGGACGCGCCGTCTGCTCCCAACGGAACCGCTTGTGCGTTCGTCCGGTGGCGGGGTCGCGGCGCGAATAGTGGAAGCACGTGCAGTTGGTGATCTTCCATTCGTCGGAGGCCGCACGGTGCATGAATTCCTCGTCGGACAGGTCTTCCAAGGTGAGCATGAGCGCCAGCATGAGGTCGCCGTGGCTGACCATCACCACGGATTCCGCATCGGATTTGCGGTTCAGGGACGTGAGCAGGTTGTGCACGCGGTTCTCGGCCACGTGGGCGATGGACTCGCCCGCCGGCGGACGCCAGTACAGCGGATCGGTGTTCTTGAACATCCAGTTGCGCGCGTAGTTGGTTTTGAAATCGTCCTTCGTGATGGTGTTGATCTCACCCCAGGAGCGTTCGCGCAGCACGCGAGTCTCCTCCCATTTCGCTTTCGGCAGGGCCATCGTGGCCGCCGTCTCACGCGTACGCACGTACGGCGAAACGAGGTAGCGGTCGAACAGCGGCTGCTGCGCGACGAGCCAACGGCCGATGCAGTCGGCCTGCTTGCGTCCGGTGGCGGTGAGCCTCCACGAACGGTCCGGCACGGTGACATTGTCCTGCGTATACAGCGAGTTGTCACCCTGTTCGCCGGCGCTGATGATGACGTTCGCCTCCGACTCGCCATGTCGGATCACATACAGATCAAGGGGCATTCCCATATTCGTTTATTCCTTCGCTTTCATCCACATCCTGCGCGCACGTTCCTTGTTCCGCCGTTCATTCGGCCGGTGGCGCGCATCATCATTGAATGCTTCCACCGTAGCTGATTCGCGCGTGTTTCGCACGCGCGGACACGTCGATTTCACGATTGGCACACCCGAATTTCGCGGTGCCGTCACCGGCGGTTCACCGCAACCGGCGTGGTAGACGCCGTGATCGCAATCACTCCGGCCAGATGCCGTTCTGCGCGTACTTGGTGCGGTACTCCCCCGGCGTCATGCCGGAATGTTTTTTGAACACCTTCGAGAAGTGGCTTTGCGACCGGTATGCGAGGATCTGGGCGATCTCGTCGAAGCTGTATTCCGAGTATTTGAGCATGTTCTCGGCCGCTTCCATACGCTTGTCGGTGATGTATTGCGATATGGCCGTGCCCGTTTCGCGTTTGAACAGCTCCGACAGATACGTGGGATTCAGATGCACATGCTCGGCGAGGATGGGCACGGTGATTTTCTCATGCAGATGGTAGTGGATGTAGTCCAGGCATTCGTTGACGGCTTTGGAATGTGTTTCCGCCTTCTGCATGTCGGCCATGGCCCATGTGAAGAAAGTCATCATGTCGGTGTGCAGTCGGCGCACGTCTTCCGGGGTCTTGCAATTGTCAAGATCTTGAATGTACAGATCGGAGGCGTTGTATGCGTCTTCCTCGTCCATGCCACCTTCAATGGCGAAACGCGTGGCCAAGGTAATGGTGGTGACGAAACGGTATTTCGCGTTTTTCAGAGGATCGTCCGACAGATGGCCGTATAGTCCGGAATCCCACAGTTTCGCGCTTTCCGAAATGGCATTGATGTCACCGGAGCGCATCATGTCATACTGCTTCATTTCCTCAACGTAGCGATGGTGGCGTACCCGATCCTCACGTGAAAGAAAGTCCAGATACCCCAGTTTTGCTTCGTCAACAACCGACATGATTCTCCCCCTGTTTTACTGCCGTCCGCTATTTACGATCGTCCAGATCGAATCCTCCTTCAAGGATAAAGCTTTTCAGCAACTTGGTGGCGAGAAGATTCGCAGTGAATTGGGTGACAGAGCTATCCGGCTTGCTGAAAAACGCCTTTGCCAAAGGCTTGTTGATGGACGCTTTCAACTGGTCGAACCGACCAAATTCATTCAGCGTCGCTTCGGTAAGATCAAGCCGCATCATCTCGTTGAGCAAAGCTCCATCCACGCCAAACGCCTTGGTGATCTTCTCCACTTGGCTGTTCTTGGCGTTGTTAGCATAATACGTAATGTAGTCGCGCAGCGTCTTGCCTTCCTCCAACTCGATTTCACCACGTTCCACATCATGCATGAACAGTTCGGCGTACCGTTGTTCCTCTTGGCTGAGCGAAGCGAACGACTTATGCAATTCCTCCTCAGCTGATGCCAACAGGTCTGGATCTCCTCCACCAAGCGCCTTGAGCCATTTGGTGAAGTTGGCGTTCATGTAATCCGTATCAATCAATCCCGTGTCGATTTCGGTGATATGCCCATCAAGATCGTATGGAGCCTCAGGACCCTCACTATGGCCTTCGCCATCTCCAGCAAACAACTCCTTGTATCGCTGTACAAGAATCATATATGTGCGTTCATCGAGTTCCGGCCGCACAACCTCCACCGAACCATCGTCATGGGTGACGGAGTATTCCCGCTGCTGCCATGTAAATCCTTGTACTTTGGCGGCTTCAAGAAAATCATTGAGTTCCGAGAACAGCTTCGCGAACTTCCGGCATGCTTCCACGGACTCCGGCAGCTTCATGAAATCCTCCACGCCTTCGGCGCGAAACACGAAAGCGATCTCTTCGAAACGCGCATCCATCAGACGCACGTTTTCCGGCAGCTTCTGCACAAACAGATCAAGCGGCTTGTCTCCGGAATACAGTTTCACCGCCGCTTCGATATACCCTTTCATGGTATGCGGCTTGCGATAGTAGCGTATCGTTCCGAAGGGCTTATCAGGGCCGAACAGTCGGTTCGTGCGGCTAAACGCCTGGATAATGTTCTCGTAGTCGATGATTTTGTCGAGATACAGCGTGTTGACCCACTTGGAATCGAAGCCCGTCAGCATCTGGTCGACCACGATCAGCAGATCAATCCGCTCCTCACGATGCTGGTCGACGGTCAGGTACGGTCGTTTGTGGGAAAGTCTCGCCGTGATGTCCTTCTTCATCTTCGGCCATGTGGGGATGATGAAATCCTTGCCGAACAGTTCGTTGTAATCGCCGATGATCTCCTGAAGCGCGTCCCCTTTGAGAATCGCGCCGTTGGAGTTATCGACATTGGGGTCGAACAGCGCGGTCACATGCATCTGCGGCGCACGCTCCTTGAACAAGCGGTAATAGCTGATCGCCTCGGGAATGGAACTCGTGGCCAGCATCGCATGGAATTTGTTGCCCCTGCTCAGCAATGGGAATTGGTCGAGGATATCCTCCACAACCTTGCCCTCATGCGGGGTGCCCTGCGCGTACTGTGCCGAAGTCAGGTAATCCTCAATGCCCTTGATGCGTTCTCCGGCCTGCGTTTCCATAGGTCCCATCGGCATTTGATTCGGATCCATGTAATGGTAGAACACTTCGGCTTTCGCCGGATCCGCTTGGGCTTCCTCAATCGTCGACGCCTTCGCCTTCTCCAATGCAACCACCTGGCGAACGTCCCTGTCTCGGTACGTCAGCACCATGTACGGGTCGAAGCCGAGCACATTGCCGTCACGGATGCCGTCGGCGATGCTGTACCGGTGGAGGCAATCACCGAACACCATTGACGTAGTCGCGCCCTTCTTACGGTTCTCCTCATGGATTGGAGTACCTGTGAAACCGAAATACAACGCGTTCGGGAAGGAATGGCGAATATCCTGCAGCATCTCGCCGAACGTGGAACGATGGCATTCGTCGATAATGAATACGATGCGTTTGCCAGCGAGCTTCTTCACTTCCTCTTCGGTGATATGCCCCTCGCCCGCTTTGATGTTGCTCATTTTCTGGATGGAGGTGACGATGAGTGTGTCTTTGGGGTCGATGCTTGCCAGTTTCGATTTGAGCACATCCGTGTTTTCCGTGCCCTGCACATCATCGGCATCATCCGCGAACGACCGGTATTCCAGCAGCGACTGCGTGCCCAATTCGACACGGTCCATGAGGAAGACCACCTTGTCGGCATCTTTCGAGCCAGCGATGAGCTGCGCAGCCTTGAAGCTGGTCATGGTTTTGCCCGAGCCAGTGGTGTGCCACACATAACCGCCCGGACGGCCCGGCGTGCCGCTTGGCACCGGCTCATCCCATTTGCAGGTGCGTACACGGTCGGAAATGGCGTTCACCGCCTGGTATTGGTAGCTGCGTAGCACTTTGAGGCATCCGTCTGCGGAATCGGCGACCGTATAGAACCCGATGAGCTGGTGTGCCATGGGAATGGATAGCAGATCAGATGTGAAACGCTTCCATTCATCCTGCCCGACATGGTTGTTCGCCGCTATGGGCTCATTGTTGAAGTCAGCCCAGTGGAAGAAGTAGTTGCTGTTGAAATCGCCTTCACCGGGATTGGCGAAGTACACGGCATCATCCGGATTCATGGCCACGAAGACCTGCACGAGTCTGAACAGCCCGGTGAACACGCCTTCATGCGCGTATTTGGCGATTTGATTGGTGGCCTGGCTTATGGGAATGCCGCTTTTCTTCAGTTCAATATGGATGACCGGCATGCCGTTGATAAGCAGGCAAACGTCTCCCCTGCGATCGTTCAGCATCTTATTTTTAGCTGGATAAATAGGCTGTCTTGCGATTTGGTACCGGCTTTGCCCAGCGGCGATTTCCTGGCGATCGTAGATCTTCAGGCTAATTTCCTTGCCGAAATGCGCTGTGTCTGCGGGATTGTCACGTTTGATGGACACGGTTTTGCCGTTGATGAAGGAATTCAACGCCAATGGCGTGCGCAATGTTTCGATCTGTTCAAGGATCTGCGCCATCTCACCCTTGGTAAGGCGCTGCCCGTTCAGGCGATCGATGCCTTTGTTGTTGTCGAATAGGATGTTGGCCCAGTTGTCGATGAGATCCTGTTCGGTTGGATATTCCAACACACCATCGGTCCACCCATGGCGTTTCAGCACCGCGACCAGATCGTCTTCGAAATCCGATTCCTTATCGTAGAACATGTTTCATCTCCCCGAACGCACCGTCACTTTCTGAGCCCAATCTTACGAGCGCAACCCCTAACATCCAAGAAACAACACCACAATACTTACGCTGATGAAGGGTGATGAGCGAGTCCAGACGGTCGAAGAACGCGCCGATTGAAGCCTGCTCAGCAACGGAAGGAACAGACATTGTCATATCCTCCATGGCCGAACGTGAAACAGAAATCACTTTGATTCCCTGCATTAGCGGAAGCAACTGATCATGAAATGCAGGACTGTTCAGGTAGTGCCCAAGATACCCACTAGCGTACTTTCTCATTGGCCGCAAAGGCATCGTATGCAATCCGGAAAATACCTTCTTTCCCGCAGAATTACATAGTTCTGTACATTTTCCAACGGCTGAGTCTTCGGCTGTATCGGCGATGATAACATCACCGTCCTGTAAGCAATCGCAGGTCTGCCTATTTGCAACGGCATCGTTCGCAATTCTCGGAACATCTGCCTTTTCGGCATCGAGGACAGAGCCGTATTTTATTAGGACATCACCATAATGAATGTCAAACACCGTACCCTCACTGTCGCTCAATTCAGCTCGGGACAAAGTATTGTTTCGGAGAAATCCAAGCTCTTCCCCCAGCTTACGCTGTTCCCAAGCGGGGGCAATTAAACCAGGAAAACAGCCGTATTACCGTCAATCTATACGGCTGAGCTTCCTTCTTGTGAGCATTAGAGCGTATCCGAGCAGGTTCCGACCGCGCCATTGCCTCGGATTGAACCTGGCTGGGTCATGCATCGACAGGCCGATACCCCAGATGCGGTCTTTGACGGCGCATTCCGCCAGCAGTGCGGTGCCAGTTACCTCAAGCCGTGCCCCAAGTTCGGCGTTCTGGCTGAATTTGGCGAGTAATCCTTCATAGACCTCGATTTGGCGAACGCCGTTCCACACGTGATCGTCATAACCGGCCACCAGTCGACCAAGGCGTTTGATCTCGGCCACGTCATCGGTTTCGAGGATTCGCGCGGCTGTTTCGGCATCGTTAAAACAGCATGCCTTGCGATGCATCATGTACTGTTCCATCGAGGAGAACCCGACACCGTCCACAACGAAGTGCGACGGATACCAGTTACTCAGGTACCCGTCCTCCTCATCGGGATTATGGAAGCAGATGATATCCGTCATTCTTCGCCGACTTTCCGCACCGCAAGTTCCAGATCGAGATCATGCAGCCCGAAATAGGCTTTCTTCAGGAAGTCCAACGGCACCCTGGTGATCACTTCAGAACTGGGAATACCGTAGAACCATTGGTAGTAGGCGTAGAATTCACCGATCCAATCTGGCATGAACCCTTTAAGCGCCTTGCCGTCCTTCAATTGGTAATGCTCGGTCTCGGTGAAATACTTCCACAGCTCTTCCGCATCCATCGTATTGACGTAGGCTTTGGCCTCGTCAATGCTTTTGCGTGTTTTGCTCGTCATATACGTGGCGATGAAGTCCTCCGTGCTCTTGTTAGGGAACGACTGCGCCACGTAGTCGAAGAGCTTGCCTTGGCTTTCCACCACATCATCCCGGTAGACCTCTGGATATGCCCGCATTGTCATCACCCCTAGAGCAACGTGCTGAACACGTTGGTCACCGTATTGGCATCGGAATCGATGAGATCACGCATGTTCTGCCGCGCCTCAACGTCCCTGTGATTGTATTTGTCGTTGAATTCGCTGTAGCTCACGGAAAGCAAGCCATCGTTGACTTCGCGCAGTTGCCCATATGCCTTTTCGCTTTTGATGCAATATTGGATGCCCAGACCTCCAAGCGACAGCAGTTCCTCCAAGATATCGACGTCCACATTGTCTCGGACGAATTCTTTGGCGATATAAAAATACGAGGCGTTCGCACGCCAGCCTTTGATGACGTCATAGCCGCTGGTATCGATGCCGTATTGGGCGATGAACTTCGCGGCAAGCACGCGATAACGCTTGGAATCAGCGGCATCACGATGCTTCATCAGCTCAGCCAGCCAAGTAAGCACGCTATGCTCCTGAAAATCCAGGATGCGCAGCCCATTCGTGTCCAGTTCGTACTGGTGGACCCAGCCGTTGGATTCATCCGGCCTGCACACGGCCCATTCCTTGGCCAGTTCCACATTCGCGGTCAGATAGAAACCACGGCCGTAGTCGTGTTTGTCATTGCCTAAACCGTATTCGGGGGTCGCGGATTCGTACGGAGAACCGTGAAATAACGTGATTGTTGCCATGAACACCCCTATACAAACATCTTGTCGAGCATGGATTTCTTGATATTCCGCAGTAATTCGAGCTTACGCTGATGAAGGGTGATGAGCGAGTCCAGACGGTCGAAGAACGCGCCGATTCGGCGCTGCTCGGCGATGCTTGGTACCTCAATAGGCAAATTTTTTGCTGGCTGTAGTGTGAAATGCTTCATCGTTCCTCCAGCAGAAAGAACTCCAATGGCATTCACAACGTTTTGAGTTACAAATGCAGCCACAAGATACCGCGCATCAAGTAACGAAGAATGAGCTATCCGCGCATATAGAACAGCTCCACCCTGAACATATATGGGAGAAGAGTTGCCATTTATTATGGCTTTACCAATTTCTCCACCTCCATTGAATAGAACATCTCCTTTTTCTGGTGCCCCAGTAGCCGCTTTGTAAGCGGCATAGTCTTCTTCATCAATAAAGAGCGCACCTCGGAGATCTTCTTGAGATATGTCACTTGCTCGAATATAGGGAACACCAGCTTCACGCCACAATCGATTAGGGATACGGGCACTATCTTTTATTTCAGTAAGCTCACCCAGCTTACGCTGTTCCCAAGGGTCAGTGAAACCGGCGAAACGAATCTCCGGATACAGCGAACCCCCTTTAGGGAACATTTTGTCGAGCATGGATTTTTTCAGCACGCAAAGCTTGTCATACTTACGCTGATGAAGGGTGATGAGCGAATCCAGACGGTCGAGGAACGCACCGATTCGGCGTTGCTCTACAAGTTCTGGAGCGCGGATTTCCATATTCAGAAATGTTTCCTCATGAATACGTTTAGCTTTTCGGCTTCCATTGGCAATATTTCCGTTTTTCAGATAGAAGTCTTCTTGTGTTACCAAATTCAGTAAAAAACTTGAGTCTAAGCCTTCAATGTCAAATGCAGGCGAGTCAAGAGTTGATTCAAAACAATCCAACTTATCAGGCACGACGCCAAAGGCAGCATGAAGAAAATCAAGCTTGCCATACATAAACTGGCCGGCATGACGAATATAGTATTGAGTTTGGGCACTCCCCCCATATAAATCAGTTTTTTCAACGACTCCTTTACCCCAAAGCTTTACCGTAAGTTTTCGAGCATCAACCCCAGTATGTCCAAGTTCTCGACTGAGCTTAAGATGTTGCCCCAGCTTACGCTGTTCCCAAGGGTCAGTGAAACCAGTGAAACGAATCTGCGGAACCAACGCTTTTTCATGCTGTTCGGCCATATCATTCACCCCCGAGCAGTGCTTTGAGCTCTTCCAAACCCGCCATATCGCGAGCATTGCCGGTCAAATCGCCCAGCATTCCGGCCAATTCCTTCTCCGCTTCATCGATTTGGCCGCATACATCGGCATATGTGGTGGCGTATTTGTTCTTCAACGCGTTCACTTTGCCGATGAACTCGTCGATCACGGCATTCGGCAATGCCTCCAGCTGCTTCTGCAATGGTGTGATCCACTTGGCTTCCAGCAACCTTCTGGCTTCGTCATCGCCCAACGCCTTGATCGCATCGCAGGTCTTCTCCTCCAACGCATTTCGCTTGGTTTTGATACCGGACTTCAGTTTCTTTGACTCATCGAACAGCTTTTGGGCCTGCACCAAGCCGCGCTCAAAATCAGAAGCCGGATTCTTGCCGATCGCCTTAACCGCTTTCTTCAACTCGGCAGCAACGAAGGCATCACCGTCCTGATTAACCGCATCACTATTCTGCTTGTCATCCTCATCGAAACCTTCCAAAATGGTTTCAATCTCGGAATCAATGTCCTGCACACGGCGTTCGTCCGCCTCGATCGCGGCCAAATCATCGTGCAGCAGCTCACGCTGAACCAAGTCGAAGGGCAGAACGCGGCCAATCCAGCCATCCTGCACTTCCACATCCTTGCCGCCTTTTTTCTTGATGACCATGTTCGGGTCCACGGCTCTTACCGCATCGAAGCCTTCGGAACCCAGCACTTCCAAATCAATGGAGATACCGTTCCACGCATCATCAAGCTTCTGATAGGCGTCATACGGGTCGATCAGCGCGGTATTGGCGATCATCGCATCCAGTTCCTCGCCAATGGCCGTTTCCTGCCCGAGCGCATCCACCTGTTCGGGATGCTCCACCAAACGGGAGCGTAGGTCAGCAGGCAGGTCGGAAATGGCTTGTCCATACGAGGCAATGAACGCCTGTACGTCGGCATTATTGCGCACCACAGTGGCGATATCATCGTGATCGCAGGCATAGCAGGCACCATTATCGCGGAACAGCTCAGCCTTCAGACTCGGCCAAGCGTTCCAATATTCCCCAAGCTGCTCGACTTCGCTCTTCGGAACGCCTCCGAACATCGAAGCGTACACATCCCATGTCTCCGCATTCTCAGATGAATCGACATACCGGGGAATGTTGAGGTTGTAATCATTGGCGCGAATCTCGTCAATGGACACCAAACGGCTGAATTTGGGCACTGTACGGTTGTTCGACACCACGTCGACAATGCGTTTGATGTCAGAAGCCTGTAGCTTGTTGTTCTTGCCGTCCTTGATGAAATGTTTCGACGCATCAACGATGAGCACCCTGTCGTCGTCACGTTTCTTGCGCAACACCATCACGATGGTGGGGATGCCCGTACCGAAGAAAATATTCGCCGGAAGGCCGATAATCGCCTGAATATGACGGTTTTCAATCAGATTCTTACGAATCTGGCCTTCCTCGCCGCCGCGGAACAGCACACCGTGCGGCAGAACGATGGTCATGATGCCATCGGCACGCAGATGGTACAAGTCATGGAGCAGGAACGCATAATCCGCCTTGGACTTCGGTGCTATGCCATAGCTGAAGCGTGGATCGATCTCCTTGTCAGTGGGATCCCAATTCTGCGAGTAGGGAGGGTTGGAGACCACCGCATCCACGAACAACGGATTGTATGTTTCCTCCTTGTTCTCCAACGTGTCGAACCACGGCCAGTCGTCTTCCAAGGTGTCACCGTTGCGGGCGACGATGTTGTCGGGAAGAATACCGCGCATCACCAGATTCATACGCGTCAGGTTGTAGGTGTTCTCTTTGAGTTCCTGCGCATAATACATGATGGAATTCGGATTGCCATTGCGCCGAGCCACAGACTGGCCAATATGAATCAGCAAAGAGCCGGAACCGGATGTTGGATCGTAGATCTTGATCTGCTCGCGCCCCTGCAAATGCCATGCGACGATTTCGCTCATCAGCTGGGAGACCTCGGACGGTGTGTAGAATTCACCGGCCTTCTTGCCCGCATTGGCGGCAAAATTGCTGATGAGATATTCGTAAATGAAGCCAAGCACGTCATAATCCTGACGGCTATCCATCGGAATGTCCTTAATGAGATAAATCAGGTCTCGTGCGGCCTTGGACTGACTTCTCGCATCGGTGCCAAGCTTGGAAAGTCCGGTCTGCAGGGTGTCGAAAATACCGTCGAACACTCTCTTACGCGCCGGATTGATGTTGCGGGAGAACGCCGAAAGCGCATCACGCACGTTGGAAATCTCGAAATCGTTGCCCTTTTTGACCCATGTGGAGAACAGGTTGTCATAGGAGATGAAGTAGCCGCACTCATCCTGTACGCCTTCCACAATGTCCGGATTATCCTCCGTAAGCAGCAGCAGGTCATCCTCGGTGAAATCGGTGTCCTTCAAGCGCATCAGCTCGTTTTCTGAAAGGAATTTGTAGAAGATGAAGCCAAGAATGTAATCCTTGTATTCGTTCGCCTCAATCTTGGAACGCATCTTATTGGCGGACTCCCAGATTTTCGAAGCAAGCTGCTGCTTATTCATCTATCCCTCCTCATTGCGGTGCCGGCAAAATGCGCGGCTCCACGAGCGACTGCACATCTTTCACAAGAATACCGCACCCCCGCTTGGGAACAGCGTAAGCTGGGAGAGCTATACCAGAAAAATGACGAGCGAAATACTGATGGTTTAGGGTCTGAGCGAACTTTATCTGTTGCTTCAATGACGTTTAATTCTGCAGGCAACGGAGCTGATGATTCTTCCTTGCCGAACTACAAACGTCTTCGATTAGGCGATATCGCATTTGAAGGACATACTAATAAAGAATTTGCTTATGGAAGGTTCGTGCTTAATGATGCTGGAAACGGCATCATGTCACCAAGATTCACTTGTTTGCGGCCAATTGTTGAACAGGAGTACTCATTTTGGAAGTACTTTATTCACAGCGAGAAAGTTATGCGGCCAATTCTTGTGAATTCCACAAAAAGCGGCACTATGATGAACGAATTAGTTGTAGAAGATTTTCTTAAGCAGGAAATTCTCGTTCCATCTTTGCCAGAGCAGCGCCGAATCGGCGCGTTCTTCGACCGTCTGGACTCGCTCATCACCCTTCATCAGCGTAAGTATGATGGCTGCGCCAATCCCCAATTTTTAGAAAGGCGCATCTCATGCAGGAAACCATCACATCAGAATCGCTGTTCTGCGACTACTACGCCCAGTGGGTGAGAACGTACAAGGAAGGCGCCATCAGAGACGTGACCATGGGCAAATATCGACTTACGCAATCCTGGCTCGGCAAGCTCATCCCTGAACTCAGACTCACCGATATGGATCGAACCGCATACCAGCAGCTCATCAACGGATATGCACAGCATCATGAGCGCCAAACCACCATGGATTTTCACCATCAGATCAAAGGCGCCATTCTCGATGCCGTTGATGAAGGACTCATTCCCCGTGATCCGACACGCAAAGTCATTATCAAAGGCAAGCAGCCACGCATCAAAAAAATGAAGTATCTCAACCAATTCGAGCTGCACGCTATGCTCGCTGATCTTGATCTTGGCGATGAGGCAAGTTGGGATTGGCTCATCCTCCTCATCGCGAAAACCGGACTCCGCTTCTCCGAAGCGCTTGGGCTCACGCCCGACGACTTCGATTTCGCCCACCAAACGCTTTCCGTCAGCAAAACCTGGGATTACAAAAACGGCGGCGGTTTCGTACCCACGAAAAACGAATCGTCCGTGCGTAAAGTGCAACTCGACTGGCAACTCATCATGCAAATGTCTGGATTACTCAAGGATCTTCCGCATGATAAACCTATTTTCGTGCACGGCAAGGTCTACAACTCAACAGCCAACGACGTGCTTGCAAAACATTGCAGAAACGTGGACGTGCCAGTTATTTCCGTCCATGGTCTACGCCATACACACGCATCGCTGCTGCTGTTCGCCGGCGTATCGATCGCCAGCGTGTCACGCCGTCTAGGCCATGCCAGCATGACTACAACTCAGGAAACCTATCTGCACGTCATTCGCGAGCTGGAAAACAAGGATGTAGATATCGTCATGCGGGCACTATCGACACTTATCTAATGGGGGGTTCCTACTCTTTTCAGATATTCGAAATAATCGAGCCACTCGAAGCGGCATATACCGTTTTTCACCATCTTCAGTAAAAGCGCCAAACACCGTTGCCAGACTCAATTCCGTAGGTGGTTTTGTGGTTCCGTAGGCGGTTGGTTCTGGTATTGGTGTCTGAGAATGGCTTAATTTAAGCCGTTTCTCAAACGCCTTTCCTCCGGCAACCACCTACGGAAGCGAAAAACCACCTACGGAACACCCGCTTGGGAACAAACCCGCCGCAAGTCACCAGGCCAAGACGAATCTCGGCACACGAGGAACCGGAAATTGTCGTTCCGGAGCGCAGCCGCACGGTCACACGCCACACTCCGGAACCAAAGGCTTTTAGAAATAGGTGCTACAGCCAAGCTTGACGGCGAGGACGATGCCGGTGAGCACGGCGGCGGCGCGCATGATGTTCTCGGGGATATGGCGTGTGACCGGAGGGGCGATGGAACTGCCGATGATGCAGCCCAGGCACATGGCGATGGCGAACGGCCAGTAGACGGAGCCACGGCAGATGAACATGATCGCGGCGGAGATGTTCGCGCCGAAGCCGACCACGGTCTTCAGCGCGTTGATCTGGTGGAACGGGCCGATCTTGCCGAGGTCGAGGATCGCCAGGGCGAGGGTACCGGCGGCGGCACCGAAATATCCCGAATAGATGCCGACGAAGCTCACGCCGATCCACAGCCACCACGGGTCGTTGCGCAGACTGCCATTGGCCGTCCTACTGGCGATCAGCGCCGCGCGCTCGCCTTGCTGCGATTGGGGCAACGCCTGCGCGACAGCGTCGCGTGCGGCCGCTTTCTTCCGCGGGTTCAGCGCGATGATCAACGCGCTGAACAGAATGAGCGGCGGCACAGCGAATTCGAAGACCTTCGCGGGCAATTCCAACAGCAGCAAGCCGCCGATGATGCCTCCGACCAAGCCGATGCAAGCGTAGACAGCCACACGGCGTCCCTGGCCTTTGAGCTCCTTGCGGGCGGAGAGCAGGCCGCCGATGCCGGTGCCGCACACGCCCACCGTGTTCGTGGTGTTGGACAGCACGGGCGGAATGCCGAACGCCAGCAACGCAGGATAGGAGATCAGCGAGGACGCGCCGACCGCGTATCCGACGAATCCCGCGCCGATTCCGGCGACAAGCACCAGCAGCAAAGTGGTGATGGACACTCCTGCGATCATGACCGCTTCCCCTTCGTAAAACTCCTACGTAGTCCTCCTATAAGTAACGGGAGCCAAGCTTAACGGCTCGGCTCCCGCATATCACGCGTTTGCCCAGAACGTGGCCGGGCAAACGTCATATCAGTGGTTGCGCTTGGCGATCAGCGACTCGGTCCAGTAGGCGGCGAGCGGAATCAGGGCCCACTGCAGCGCGAGACCGGGCAGGCCGGCGGCCAGGTCGCTCGTCCATGTGGCGGCGATGGCCTTGCTGGA
>OAUU01000860.1_pt1 | contig 15142 bp, 11 predicted proteins | sample 1501381 | NCBI WGS metagenome assembly OAUU01 (sample SAMEA2580057, study PRJEB22360) | human gut metagenome | reverse complement strand
TACACAAAAAACGTGCGGGAGACTGCGGTATGTGCAGTCTCCCGCACGTTTTTTAGTGCAGGGATTTCTCGACTTCATTCAAAGAGAGGGCGCAGTGGTTCTTTAAGACCACGGATTTTAAATCCTCAAATTCCGCTTTCTCCTTCTGGATGCCGTAGCCGGAACTTTTTTTGATGCGGATATTGCCGTACGAGGTCTTGCGCGTCTCAAAAGTAGATTCCAGCTTTGCGCGTTCGAACACCTGGTAGCGCACGCCTCTGGTCGAAGTATGGAGGAAGAAAAGCCCTGTGAATTTTTCGCGTTCCTCCATCTCACACAGACAGGTTAAGAGAATGCCGGGACGGTTTTTCTTCATCTGGATCGGGATTGTAAAGACGTCCAGTGCTCCGGCTGCCATAAAGATCTCCGTTGCAAGTCCCAGCGCTTCGCCGGTCATATCGTCGATGTTGCAGGAGATCGATAAAATGGTATCGTCGCAGGAGTATGGTTCCTCCTCCTCGGCAGCGAGATAGGAGGCGGTGTCGCCGAGAAAAGCACGGACACAGTTCGCAATGCCGAAATCTTTCGAGCCGATGCCGTAGCCGATCTCCGACGCGGTCATGGTAGGCATCGGGAGATAGCGCAGCACATAGTAGTGCAGGATGGCAGCGCCTGTCGGGGTTAAAAGCTCGCCGGTCACGGAGCCGGTGTAGAACGGAATGCCGCGCAGAAGCTCTGCGGTCGCCGGGGCAGGAACCGGCAGCACGCCATGTGCACATTTTACAAAGCCGTTTCCGACGTGAAGGGGCGACGCGAGAATCTGCTCCGGTGCAATCGTGCGGATTAAGAGCGCGCAGCCGACCACATCCGCGAGTGCGTCGAGTGTTCCCACCTCGTGAAAATGGATCTGCTCTAACGTGGTGTCGTGTACTTTTGCCTCTGCCTCTCCGAGCAGGCGGTAGATGGCGAGCGCATCGTCCTTTACCTCTGCGGGAAGATCAAGGGATGCGATCTCCTCACAGACGGCGGCGTAGGTGGTGTGCGTGTGGGAGTGTCCGTCCTCCGCAGAATCGGACGCTTCGTGGGCAAAGGATGCATCCGGACTCTCTGCTGCATGCGTGTGATGGGCATGTCCCGCCTTGACATCGAGAGAGACCTCCTCGGTACCGTCCACCGTGACTTTCATGTGGGTTCCGTTGATACCGCAGCTTACGGCGGATTCCGGGGAAAGCGCGATATGATAAGGGGCAAAGACGGTGTTCATCTTGTGCAAAAACCATTCTTTCTGATCGCAGATCTCATAAAGGGCACTCATCAGCATATCTCCGGCAGCACCCATATTACATTCCAGATAAATTGTTTTCATAGTGAGAAGAAACCTCCTGTTAGAGTGATGGATGGTGTGATCAGCCGCCGATGTGGTTGATCATGCTTGCAAGGTAGCCCGCGCCGAAGCCGTTGTCGATGTTGACGACAGATACGCCGCTGGCGCAGGAATTGAGCATGGACAATAGCGCGGAAATGCCGTGAAAGCTGGCGCCGTACCCAACGCTTGTGGGAACGCCGATGACAGGGCAGTCCACGAGACCGCCGATGACGCTGGCGAGAGCGCCCTCCATGCCTGCGACGGCGACGATGGCATTGGCGGATGAGAGCAGCTCCATGTTGGAGAGCAGGCGGTGCAGTCCCGCGACGCCGACGTCATAGACGCGTACGACCTTGTTGCCGAGCACTTCTGCCGTTAAGGCTGCCTCCTCCGCGACGGGAATGTCGCTCGTGCCGCCTGTGGCTACGACGATGGTTCCCTCCGCTGTGATATGCGGCGTACGGTTCACAATGCCGATGCGGGACGCCTCATCGTAGAACAGCGTAAAACGCTCGGAAAGGTAAGCAGCGGATTCCGGGGAAAGCCTCGTGATTAAGATATTCTCCGGACAGTGGGCGAGCAGACTGTTCGTGATGCCCTCGATCTGTTCTTTGGTCTTGGAGGCTCCGTAGATCACTTCCGGCGCTCCCTGACGCACTTCGCGGTGATGATCGACCTTGGCGTATCCGAGATCCTCAAAAGGAGCCAGCTTTAACTGCGCGTAGGCTTCGCTCGCGGTGAGCGTTCCGTTTTCAATATTATTAAGAATCGTTCTGATATGATCGTTTTCCATGATGTCCTCCATGTCTGTAATTAACCATATTATACCCATTGTACGGCGGGATTGCAAGAACGCGCAGGCGCTTGAAAGACCGGAATTTAGTACATTTATACAAAAAATGGAAACTGATTTTGTGAATTCGGTTTCTTGTGAGAACCTGGAAATCGTGATAGAATAAAGGAAACCAGAAAAATAAAAATAGTTTCCAAAAGAGGGAGGTGGCTAAAGATGCAGCAGAAAGAAGTGATCCTGGAGGGAACGATCAAAGCGTTTAATGAGAAAGGCCTGAAGTTCACCATGGACGATGTGGCGAAAATCCTCGGAATGAGCAAAAAGACCATATATACCGTATTCCGCGACAAGGAGTCGATGTTTCTTGCGATGGTGGATTACATGTTCGATTCCATCAAGGAGAGTGAACAGCAGATTGTGGAGGATGACGCGCTTTCTACGGTGGAGAAGATCAGACGGATTCTCGGAGTGATTCCGGAGAGTTACCGGGATGTGGATTTCAGACAGCTCTATCTGTTAAAGGACAAGTATCCGGTGATCTACAAGCAGGTGGAAAAAAGACTGGAGACCGGCTGGGAGACAACGATCCAGCTTCTGGAGCAGGGAATGGCGGAAGGCGTGGTCCGCAAGGTCAGCATTCCGATCGTAAAGATGATGCTGGAAGCCACGGTAGAACAGTTTTTCCAGAGAGATATCCTGATTCAGAGCAGGCTTTCTTATCTGGAAGCGCTCGATGAGGTGGTTTCGATTCTGGTAAACGGAATCGTGGTGCCGGAGGCGGCGGGATAAACGCGTGGCAATGCAGGAAGGTGACAGGCAAAGGTAGAACATGGAGAACAGAGTATATTTAAATGACGACTGGAAGTTTTCGGAGCAATTTACGGAAGAAATGCTGGGCGACGGCTTTGACGTGGGAAACATGACTCCGGTACGGCTTCCGCACACGGTGAAGGAGACACCGCTTCACTATTTTGACGAATCTGTTTACCAGATGGTCAGCGGATACCGCAGAGATGTCTATATTCCGGAAGAATGGAAAGGAAAACGTCTGCTGCTCACGATTGACGGGGCGGCGCATGAGAGCGAAGTCTACTGGAACGGGAAGAAGATCGGGGAACATCACTGCGGCTACACGGCATTCACGATGGACATCAGCGACGATGCCGTCTACGGCATCCGCAACACGCTGGTGGTCAAGGTGGACAGCAGGGAGAGCGTGAATATACCGCCGTTTGGATTTGTGATTGACTATATGACATACGGCGGACTCTACCGTGAGGTGTGGCTCGACATCAAGGAGAAAACCTATCTGAAGGATGTGTTTGTGCGGGGAGATCTTTCCGGTGACTCCGGCAGACTGATCTCCGAGATTACGGCGGACGGCGGCGGGGAGAATCTTAGCGTCAGACAGAAGATCAGAAGATGCGGCGAGAGCGGCTACCGTCTTCTGGGCGAATGTGAACTGACTGGAACAAAGCTTGTGCTCGACTATACGGTGGAATCCGTTCTGCCGTGGGACACCGTCCATCCGGTCTGCTATGAGGTGTGCACACAGCTCATCCAGGATGAAAAGGTGCTGGATGAAAATGTGACGGTCACAGGCTTTCGACATGCCGAGTTTAAGGCGGACGGTTTTTATCTGAACGGTAAAAAAGTAAAGCTCCGCGGACTCAACCGACATCAGAGCTATCCGTATGTGGGATATGCCATGCCGGAATCCATGCAGCGGATGGACGCGGATATTTTAAAGTATGAGCTTGGCGTCAACGCCGTGCGGACATCCCACTATCCGCAGTCCCATTACTTTATCGACCAGTGTGACAGAATCGGACTTCTGGTATTTATGGAGATTCCGGGATGGCAGCACATCGGTGATGAGGCGTGGAAGGATCAGGCGGTTATAAATGTGCGCGATATGGTGATGCAGTACCGCAATCACACGTCCATCATTCTCTGGGGCGTGCGCATCAACGAGTCGCAGGACGATGATGATTTTTACCGCAGGACGAACGCAGTGGCGCACGAACTCGATCCATCCAGACCGACGGGCGGTGTGCGGGCGCACAAAAAGAGCAGCCTTCTGGAAGACGTCTACACTTACAATGATTTTGTGCATGACGGCACGAATCAGGGATGTGAGAAAAAGGCGGCGGTGACATCCGATCCGAAAAAGCCGTATCTGATCAGCGAGTACAACGGACATATGTATCCGACCAAGGCATTCGACTGGGAGGAACACCGCGCGGAACATGCGCTGCGCCATGTGCGGGTGCTCGACGCGGCGGCAGCGGAGGGTGACATTGCAGGAAGCTTCGGCTGGTGCATGTTCGACTACAACACACACAAGGATTTCGGCAGCGGGGATCGCATCTGTTACCACGGCGTGATGGATATGTTCCGCAATCCGAAGCTGGCGGCGAGGGTCTATGAATGCCAGCAGGAGGAGCATACGGTTCTGGAACTGAGTTCTTCCATGGACATAGGGGAGCACCCGGGCTGCAACCGCGGCGAGACCTACATTTTTACCAACGCGGACAGTGTGCGGATGTACAAAAACGACCGTTTTATCAAGGAATACAAGAGAGAGGATTCCCCGTGGAAACATCTGCCGCACGGACCGCTCGTGATCGACGATTATATCGGAGATGCGATCGAGAAGGGCGAACATTTTACAACGGCGCAGGGAAAGGGAATCAAGGATGCGTTGAATGCGACCGCACGCTACGGACTGTCGCATCTTCCGAAATCCGTGTATGTGACGGCGCTTAAGATGCTGCTCATTTATCACATGAAGCCGACCGATGCGGTGGTGCTCTATAACCGCTATATCGGAGACTGGGGAGGCACTTCCACGACATACCGGTTTGAGGCGGTGTCGGACGGCGGCGTGACTGCGGAACTTATCAAAAAGCCGATGACAAAGGTTGTACTTTTTGCACGGGCGGATCACACAGGACTTCAGGAGAAAAGCACCTACGATGTGGCGGCCATCCGGCTTGAGGCGCGGGACGAATACGGCAATCTGCTTAGCTTCTTTAATGAGCCGGTAAGCTTTGAGGTGAGCGGACCGGTGGAGCTGATCGGACCGTCCGTCATCTCGTTGGAGGGCGGAATGGGCGGCACTTATATAAAGACGACGGGTGAGAGCGGTGAGGCACGGCTTGTCATCCGGAATGCACAGACCGAACCGGTAGAACTGCACTTTGCAGCAGCGGCAGAGCGACAGAGATTGTAAGAGAAGAGAGGGAACACAGGCAATGGAAGAAAAATCAAAAGTTATTTTTGGCAATCCGATGCCGGATAAGGTATACCGGAAAGCGGTAAAGTCGAAAAAGAAATATGCAAAAAAATTCGGGGACGATGCAGGGGCAGATTATCCTGCAATCGTGAAGAAGAATGAATACATCGGCGATATGCTGGGCGTACATGACATCCGTGTGGGAGAGACGGGAGAAAACGTGGGATTTGACACGGAAAAGGGAATCATCGTCGGCAACATCCGCATGGGATTCGGACATTACCGCATTTCCATGGCGATCGCATCTGCGGCACATTCCATGGGCTATGTACCGTACTGGATGGACTTGAATTCCTACCCGCAGACGACCTGCACAAAAGTTATTGGTGCGCAGAATGATCTGTATTCCCTGGGATCAAGACTTTCCCAGAAGAGCAGACTGTTTAACCGTCTGGTCTGGGAGCCGATGAACTATGAAGGCTTCCGGAAGCTTTCCTACAATGCCGCGGACCAGAAAAATGCGGAACTGATGGCTCCGGTCTATGCGAATGTGCCGAAGGAGCTTCCGGTGGTGGCGACACATGTGTGGCCTGCGCAGGCTGCAATCCATGCGGGAATGAAGCATGTGGTCAACGCGATCCCGGACAACTGGCCGATGGCGCTGCATTTATCGGAGGGAAGCATTCACACCGTGCAGACACATTACGCCTACCAGGGTTACCGCATTTTAAACGGCATGCAGGGAGCCGACGTTCTTCGCCCGATGCCGAAGGAGGATCTGATCTATACGGGACATTACATCGACCATGAGCTGGTGAGCAACATCGAGGCGGACTGTGAGGCGAGACGGGCGCGCAAGAGAGAGAAAAAGCCGGTGCGTTTCCTTCTCACAATCGGAGGAGCGGGAGCACAGAGAGAGATTTTTGCTTCCATCATCAAACATCTGCTCCCTGCGATTGAAGACGGCAGAGCCGCACTGTATGTGAATGTCGGTGATTACCGCAATGTCTGGGAGGAGCTGCTCGGTGAGATCCCGGGAATGAAGAAGTTTGCAATGGAGCATTTTAATAACTGGAAGGATACGACAGAGTTTGCCGCACAGGCACTTACCGGTGAGGTAAGCGGCATCCACGGCTTCTGGCATGAGAATATTTTTGAGGCAGTCTACTGCACGAACCTTCTGATGAGAAGCTGCGATGTGCTTGTGACAAAGCCGAGCGAGCTGGCATTCTACCCGGTGCCGAAGCTGTTTATCAAGCGTGTCGGCGGGCATGAGCAGTGGGGCGCCATCCACTCCGCAGAGATCGGGGACGGTACGTTAGAGTGCAGAGATATTCCGCACACGGTACAGATGCTGGATCTGTTCTTAAACGAGGACACGCTGCTTAACGATATGTGCGACTGCATCGAGAAGAACAAGGCAGCAGGAATTTACGATGGAGCCTACCGTGTGGTAGAGCTTGCGATGGAGAAGAGATAAGGGTGAGCGCGAAGGCGCAGAATTGGAGGATCACATGAAACTGACAGGAAAAGAAAAAGTCTCCTACGGACTTGGAGCAGTCGGAAAAGACATGGTGTACATGCTTTCCGCAAGTTACATACTGTATTATTATCAGGATATTCTCGGGGTGAGCGCGTTTGCAATGGGCGTGATCTTACTTGCAGCGCGTGTGTTTGACGCGTTCAACGATCCGATTATGGGCGTGGTTGTCGCCAAGACAAGAACAAGATGGGGAAAATTCCGCCCGTGGCTTTTCATCGGAACGATTTTAAATGCCATCATGCTCTACCTGATGTTTTCTGCACCGCCGGCACTCGACGGAGGCGGTCTGGTGGCCTATGCAGCAGTCACCTATGTACTCTGGGGTGTGACGTACACGATGATGGATATCCCTTACTGGTCAATGATTCCGGCGTTTACCGAGGGCGGTAAAGAGCGTGAGGGACTTTCCACGATGGCGCGCTCCTGTGCGGGCGTCGGCTCTGCCATCATCACGATCATCACAATGTTATGTGTATACCGTCTTGGCGGCGGGGATGAGCGCGTGGGATTCAAGTGGTTTGCACTCATCATTGCAATCTTATTTGTACTTTTCACGACGATTACATGTGTCAACGTCAAGGAAAAATCTACGGTCAATGTGGATTCTCCGTCTGTGGGACAGATGTTCCGTGCACTGATTCAGAACGACCAGGCGATGACGGTCGTGATCACCATCGTTCTCATCAACTGTGCGGTCTATACGACCTCAAACCTTGTGATCTATTTCTTTAAATATGACTTCGGCGGCGAGGGCTGGTACAACAGCTACACCTTGTTTAATACGTTCGGCGGAGCGGTACAGATTCTGTCCATGATGATCTTATTCCCGCTGCTGCGCAAATTCATGGGAACGATCCAGGTGTTTTACACAGGATTTGCCATGGCAATCATCGGTTATGTGGTGCTTTTAGTACTGGCATTTACCAATATGTCCAACGTGATACTGCTGTTTATCCCGGGATTTTTCATCTTTGCAGCAAACGGCGTGCTGACAGTGCTGACGACGGTGTTCCTTGCCAATACCGTGGACTATGGACAGCTGAAAAATCACAGACGTGACGAGAGCGTGATCTTTTCCATGCAGACGTTCGTGGTCAAACTGGCGAGCGGCGTGGCGGCACTGATTGCATCGATCTGCTTACAGATCTGCAATCTGAGCAACGATACAACAGATACCGCAGCAGTTGCGACAGCTGCCACATCCTCGGTGGTAGGTCTGCGCATGACAATGACGATTCTCCCGATCATCTGCCTTCTGTGCGGCATTTTCATTTTCCACAAAAAGTATATTCTGACGGAGGAGAAGGTTGCCGAGATCGCAGAGCAGGTCAAGAAAGGGGCATACTAAATGATAAAAGCGGACGGACATATTTTTGTGCTGGAGACGGCGCACACGACATACTGCTTCTGGAGAATGGAGACAGGGCATTTGGAGCATCTGTATTACGGAAGGCACCTGACGCTGCCGGAGCATCCGGCGGAGTGTGATGTTGCTCCGCTGGTGGAGAAGCATACATTTGCACCGGGAAATACAAACCTCTGCGACGGGGAGCATCCGGCGTTCTCCCTGGAGGATATGCGGCTTGAGATGTCCTCCTACGGAAAAGGGGACATCCGCGAACCGTTTGTGGAGATCGTGCACGCGGACGGAAGCACCACTTCGGACTTCCGCTATGAAAGCTATGAGATCACAGAAAAGACGGCGGAGACAGAAAACGGAGATCTCCCGGGAGCTTACGACGAGAGGGGGGAGGCGCAGCGTCTTTGTATCAGACTGCGCGACCACTCCTATGATCTTGTGCTGGAACTTCATTATGACGTCTACGCAGAGTGCGATGCGATTGTGCGAAGCGCCGTTCTCTTCAATGAGAGCGGGGAGACGGTCCGTCTGAACCGCCTGATGAGTACCCAGATCGACTTTGATCCGGCAGAGTATGTGTTTACAACTTTTACCGGTGCGTGGGCGAGGGAGATGCACCGCTCCGATACGCGCATGGAGGCGGGAAAACATGTCAATGCGTCCTACACGGGAACCTCCTCCAGCCGTGCCAACCCGTTCGTCATGATTGCAAAGACGGATACGACGGAGGATACCGGGGAATGTTACGGATGCAACCTCATCTACAGCGGCAACCACTATGAGGCGGCGGAAGTGAGCGGCTACGGCAAGATGCGCCTGACTGCCGGCATCAATCCGCAGTCATTTTCCTGGCTGCTGGCTCCGGGGGAGAATTTTGCGGCGCCGGAGGCGGTCATGGCGTATTCCTGTGAGGGCTACAACGGCATGAGCCAGTGCATGCATGCATTTGTGCGGGAGCACATCGTGCACGGGACGTTTAAGCACAAGGTGCGCCCGGTGCTGCTTAACAGCTGGGAGGCTGCCTACTTTGACATCAATGAGAGAAAGCTGCTTGCTCTGGCGAAGAAGGCAAAGGAAGCCGGCGTGGAGCTTTTTGTGATGGACGACGGCTGGTTCGGCGAGCGCAATGATGACGCACATTCCCTGGGAGACTGGGAAGTCAACGAGAAGAAGCTTCCGGGAGGTCTCGCGGGACTCGGAAGAAAGATCAAGGCGCTCGGACTGGATTTTGGTATCTGGGTGGAGCCGGAGATGGTGAATGTGAACAGTCATCTCTACCAGGCGCATCCGGACTGGACGATCGAGATCCCGGGGAAACCGCACGCGGAGGGGCGCAATCAGCGCATCCTGGATCTTACGAGAACGGAAGTGCAGGACTATATCATCGAGACGATGACGAAAGTCTTTTCCTCGGCGGAGATCTCCTATGTCAAATGGGATATGAACCGGACGTTTACGGATTACTATTCCGGAGCGCTTCCGCCCGAGCGGCAGGGGGAGGTGGCACACCGCTATGTGCTGGGACTGTACCGGTGCATGAGAGAGCTTACCGCGCGTTTCCCGGACATTCTCTTTGAGGGATGCTCGGCGGGCGGCAACCGGTTCGATCTTGGAATTTTATCCTATTTTCCACAGATCTGGGCGTCCGATGACACGGATGCGCTCTGCCGGGCAGAGATCCAGACTGGCTATTCCTACGGCTATCCGATGTCCGTTGTGAGCGCCCATGTGTCGGCGTGTCCGAACCACCAGACGCTCCGCGTGACGCCGCTTGAGACACGGTTCGCCGTGGCGGCGTTCGGTATCTGCGGCTATGAGTGCAATTTCTGCGATCTGTCCCGCGAGGATTTTGCGGCGGTAAAGGCACAGATTGCACTGTACAAACAGTGGCGGGAGGTATTGCAGAAGGGACGGTTTTACCGCGGACGCACATTCGGAGAGGGGGCACATGAAAGTGTACTCTCCCAGAGTGCGGGGAACCAGATGGAGTGGACCTGTGTGTCGGAAGATCAGACCCGTGCGGTCGGTATGCTCATGCAGAAGCTGGTCGTACCGAATACCCAGTATCACAGCTATCACGCGAAGGGATTAAAACCCGATGCGCGGTACCATTTTTATAACCGCAGCTTAAAATACAATATCAAGGATTTCGGGGATCTGGTCAATACCGTCTCCCCGGTACACATTAAGCAGGATTCGCTGGCGCTGGATCTGATCGCCAGATTTAAGAAGATGGACGGGGAGATCGAGGATTGCCATGCAGCCGGAGATATGTTAATGTATCATGGAGTGAAGCTTAAACAGGCGTTCGGCGGAACCGGATACAACAATGAGGTGCGGTATTTTCAAGATTTCGCTGCGCGCATGTATTTTATGGAAGAGGAAAAAGGACATGCAGACAGCGAGGAAGCAGAAAAATAAGAAATACAACGTGAATAGAATCAGAAGCGGGGCAGTGGCACTTTGTGCGGCCCTGTTTCTTTTGCTGTCGGGATGCGGAGCGGCATCGGACGGGCAGGCGGTAAGGCAGCAGGCGGCACTGTCCGGAGGAACCTTGCAGGATGGTCAGATGTCGGAAATGCAGATGGCAGAGCAGCAGGAGAATGGTGGCTCACCGACAGAGGAGATGGCAGAGCCGGGGGAAGGACAGACGCCGGACGGAACGCTGTCGGTGACGTTTTTGGATGTCGGTCAGGGCAATGCCGTTTTAGTGGAGCAGGGCGGAGCGTATATGCTGATCGACGGCGGCAACAGAGACTATTCCTCGTTTGTGGTAAGTTACTTGAAGGAACAGGGGGTGGAGGAACTCGCCTACGTGATCGCCTCCCACTATGATGCGGATCACTTAAACGGTGTGGTCGGCGCCCTGCATGCATTTTCCTGCGGGCAGGTGCTTGCTCCTGATTATGTGACGGATACCAGAGTCTATGAGTCGTTTGAGCGCGTGATAAAGGAGCAGGATATCGCACTTGCCTATCCGGCAGCGGGAGACACTTACACGCTTGGCGATGCCTCTTTTATGGTGGTCTGCCCCGAAGTCTATGATCCGAAGGAGGATAATGATAACTCCGTCGGAATCCGCCTTGTGTATGGCAACACCAGCTTTTTAATCTGCGGTGACGCCGGAAAAGCCGAAGAGCAGGCGATGCTTGACTCCGGTGTGACGCTGGATTCGGATGTGTATCTGGCAAGCCATCACGGGAGTGAAGGGTCTTCCTCCGAAGCGTTTATGCGCGCCGTGTCGCCGACGGCGGTCGTGGTCAGTGCGGGCGCGGGGAACTCTTACGGCCATCCGACGCGCACGGTACTAAACCGGGTGAAGGCGTGCGGGGCAGCGCTCTACCGGACGGATCTGCAGGGGACCATCACGGTCACAAGTGACGGAACCTCCCTTAGCTGGAGCGTGGACGCGACGCAGGATTACCGAGACGGGGATGAGGTCGCGGCAGGTGCTGCGGACACCACGGGAACATCCGGGACGGCAGGAGCTGGGGTAACAGATGCGGCGGCAGGCAGCACAGACACCACGGGAACATCCGAGACGGCAGATACCGCAGACAGCGCGGCGCAGGCATCCGTGGTGGCAGATACCGCAGGAAGCGCGGCACAGGCATCATCCGGGGGAGAGACTGCCGCGGGCGGCACAGCGGACGTGACAGGAGAATACGTGCTCAACACGAACACAAAGAAGTTTCACCGGCCATCCTGCTCGAGTGTCGCGCAGATGTCGCCGGAAAACAAGGCGGCGTTCTCCGGTAGCAGGGAGGAACTGATTGCAGCCGGATATGATCCGTGCAAGAGATGCAATCCCTGACGGAATTCTGTCTGTACAACAGATGATAAGAGAAATGCAACGATTTTTAACAGAAAGCATAAAAAATGGAATGGAAGCGCGGTGGAGCAGCCATTCCATTTTTGTTATACTTGAGTTAAAATATAGAGCAAAGGTGGGAAAAATATGAGAAGACACTATCTGGATAACATCCGCTGGATCACGGTGGGGCTCGTGGTCTTATACCATGTGATTTTTATGTATAACGGCGTGGTGACGGCGGGAGTGATCGGGCCGTTTTGGGAGATACAGTATCAGGATGCCGTGCAGTACCTGCTGTATCCGTGGTTTATGGTGCTGCTGTTTCTGGTGTCTGGAATGTGTGCCAGATATTATCTGGAAGGACATACCGACCGGGAATTTCTTGCGGGAAGAACGAGAAAGCTTCTGGTGCCCTCGACGATCGGCCTGTTCGTGTTCTGGTGGATACAGGGGTATTTCAACATGGCATTCAGCCATGTGTTTGACCAGTCGTGGGAGAAAGTGCCGAAGGCGGTCGGGTATCTGATCATGGTCTTATCCGGAGTCGGGATCTTGTGGTACATCCAGGTGCTCTGGGTATTGTCGGTATTGCTGGTGCTGCTTCGCAAAATAGAAAAAGACCGGTTGTATGCGTTTGGTGAAAAAGCTGCGCTGCCCGTTCTTTTTCTGCTTGTGATTCCCGTCTGGGGAGCTGCCCAGATCTTGAATACGCCGGTGATCTGTGTGTATCGTTTCGGAATATACGGCATCTGCTTCCTTCTGGGCTACTATGTCTTTTCTCATGAAAAAGTGACCGACCGGCTGGCGCGCGTGAGCGTTCCGCTTGCAGCCGCGGCTGTGGTGCTGGCAGTTTTTTATGTGCGGTATTATTTCGGAGAAAATTATGCAGAGGAGCCCGTGGTAAACAGTCCGTTTTCCATTTTGTATGGCTGGACGGTGTGTCTGGCAGTCCTGGGAGGAATGAAGCGCTGGGGCAACCGTACGTCGCGAAAGACGGAGTGGCTTTCTAAAAAGAGCTACGGACTGTATCTGTTCCACTATCTGGCACTCTCGGCGGCGGCATATTTTCTGGACCGGTACACCAAAGTTACGGGGGTTGCAGCCTACCTTCTGTCGGGAATTGCAGCCTATGCGGGCGGCTATCTTCTCTATGAGCTGATAAAAAGAATTCCGGTCATAAGATGGTGTGTGATTGGAGAAAAAAAGGAGAGGAAACATGTTCAAAGATAATCTGATGATGCTGCGGAAGACGCGTGGAATGACGCAGGAGGAACTGGCGGAGAAGATTGATGTGTCCAGGCAGACACTTTCCAAATACGAGACGGGAGAGTCCCTCCCGGATGTGGAGAAGAGCCGGCTGATCGCGGAGGTGTTTGATGTGACGCTGGATGAACTGGTCAATTATGAGGGCGGGGAGACACGCCTGCCGTTTCCGCCGAAGGGAAAGCATGCGTTTGGAATGGTGAAGGTCGGTGAAAAAGGGCAGATTGTGATCCCGGCAAAGGCGAGGAAAATTTTTGACATAAAGCCGGGGGATGTACTGATGGTTCTGGGAGATGAAGAACAGGGAATCGCGCTGTTAAAGGAGCAGGATTTTATGGCGATGGTGCAGGCAATGCGGCATATGGAGACGTAAAATTGCGCAATCCGGTGCGCAGAGGATTGCAATATGTAAAATAACACAGGCGAGACCTTCCAGAGCGCAGGTCGGAAGTATTTTATTTGCGCTGGCGGCGGTGATTTATGTGCTTGGTTTTTTGCGGAGTTCTGCCGCATTGCACTGCCAAAAATCATTTACTGGTTTGAGTCGGCATTTTCGGTGTTCTCCATGTATCTGTTGTTTACCACGGAAGAGCTGGATGCTGTGCGCGCTATATGGAATTCGATGAGATTCTGCGCGGACACGGGCAGCGGGTGCCGATCAAGGAAGCAGAGATTCAGAAGTACGCAAAGAAAGTTGCGGCGCTGTACAAGGAGAAGATTGCCCTGCTCCCGGATCACGTAAAGTCTTCCATGTCCATCGGTGCGGTGGTTGTTGACATCGGGAAGCATAATACCGCAAGAGATACGTTTGAGCAGGTTTACCGCAGCGCAGAGACGGTGTGACGCACGGCGCATCAGAGCAGTATTTTTGATCTGCGCAGCAGAAGGAAGCCCAGAATTCCGGTGAGAACATCGGAGACTGCCTGCGCAAGCAGAATTCCCATGTAGCCGAACAGGGAAGAAAAGAGCAGCATACACAACACGAGCAGCACGCCCTGGCGGCTGATGGACATCAGAAAAGCGGGAAGCGCCATGCCGGCTGCCTGGAATAGTGTGGTGAAGACTAAGATCATGCCGATCACAGGGGCGGTAATCATGAGACAACGGAGCATCAGGGCGCCGGAGACCACGATGATGTCATCCTGCATGAAGATGCGGATGATGGGCGGAGCAAAAATACAGGCGGCGGCTGTGAAAACGAGCGCAATGAGAAGCTGCACGAGCAGATCAAAATGCAGAAACTGTTTCAGGCGTTCGCGGTTGTCTGCACCGTAGCAGTAGCCGAGGAGCGGCTGCGCGCCGAAGGCGAACCCGACCAGAATCAGCATGGTGATCATGTTGACTTTTAAGGCAATGCCAAGAGCGGCAACTTTATCAGAACCGTAAGGTAACAGAAAACGGTTAGTGAGGAGTACCGCAAAGCTCTGCATCAGGTTCGTGATGGAAGCCGGAATTCCGATCAGCAGAATGTCACGGACATGATCGGATGAAATATCCATTTCGCGGCAGGACATCGACAGATGCCCTGCCTTTTTGAATACAACCCACACGAGATAGCAGTCGGCAAGCAGATTGCTCAGGATGGTGGCAAGTGCGGCGCCGCCGGCACCCATATGCAGAGAGAAGATGAAAATGGGATCTAAAAAAATATTAAACACAGCCCCGATGACGGAACCAATCATGGCATCATTTGCCAGACCTTCTGTGCGGAGCAGATTCCCCGGGACAATATTAAAGATAATGGCAGGGCAGGCGCGAACCCGAAAACGGGAATAGTCGCCGGCGT
>OAUU01000849.1_pt1 | contig 15295 bp, 15 predicted proteins | sample 1501381 | NCBI WGS metagenome assembly OAUU01 (sample SAMEA2580057, study PRJEB22360) | human gut metagenome | reverse complement strand
AATAAAATATATGAACTTTTCAAGGTACTATAGAGAAGCTTTTGACCCCAACATCCTTGTTATTATATTAACAAATCCGGAAGGGAAAAAGAAAGTGACAGAAGAAGCGAAGTGTAACACTTTAAAAAAAATCGCCATTGTGACAAAAACAACAGAACAAAATTTGTGAAAAATAACCAGAGCGTGTCTGAAAAACCATTTCCGCAATCTGCAAGCCCCACTTTGACACGCGCTCTAAGAGAGCAGCTGCAGATTCCGGAACAGTTTTTTTAAGTCTTCCGGCATTGCCCGGACGAGAAGAGCGGCAAACTCGGAAGGTGTCAGATCCATGCCGGTAAGCACCCATTTTACGGTCATGGTGATGGAACCCTGACAGTACATTTCGAGAAGAAAATGCATTTCCGGTGAAACCGGACTGCCGCTTTTTTCGTGAATCAGATTTTCGTAGAACGCGAGAATCAGATCGAAATCGTGCTCACGCAGAGAATTCTGTTTGTCGTAGCGGAAGGCCGCGGCGAAAAAAGCTTTTTCTTTCTGAATATAGGTAAATTTCTTTTCCAGACTGTCAAAAACGGTCGTTCCGCGACCCATATGTTCGAAGGATTTTGTCAGTAATTTATCAAAGTACCAGTTGATCAGATCGTATTTGTCGAGAAAATTACGATAGAAGGTCTGGCGGGTAACACCGCAGATTTCACAGATCTGGCGCACGGTGATCTCTTCGACAGGGGTTGATTTCATGCACTCCTTCATGGATTCGGCAAGACGGTATTTTGTTTTTTCTCCTTTGGGAGCAGATACGGTGGAATGGATCATCCGGGCAGTTTCCTTTCGTTTCGAAAATTATAACTATGCAGAGTTATGCATACATTATAACGCGAATCAGAAGAAATAAAAAGCCCTGAACATGTTTCCAGGATGAAAGCGAGAAACATGCCAAGGGCGTTATTGTTATTTTCTTTTGTTTACGGCCTGTCCGACACAGTAGCATACAGCGGCAACAACCATGCCGTTGATGGAAGCGATGCCCCAGTGTAAGAGGTTCGCAACAATGGCACCGAGAATGACACCGGCGACTGCAAACCAGTCTATGGTTTTAAGTTTCGGCTGATCGGTTTCAAAGTCCTCTTTGTTCATGAAGTAGGCGAGCACCAGAATCATGCCGACCGGCGGCAGGGTACAATTCAGAATGTTGAGCCAGCCGCAGAAGTTGTAGTACAGCCATACGGAGGCAACCGTTCCGATGATACCGGAAAGGAGAACCATCGGTTTTTTCTTCTGATGGAAGATGTTGGTAAGACCAAGACCTGCGGTATACAGAGCGTTGTCGTTTGTAGTCCAGATATTAAGACCGAGAACGAGAACAGCCAGGTAGAACAGGTTCAGGCGGACCATAACCTCAAAGATATCATTTCCACCGACAAAGATGGAAGAAACGGCACCGAAGAAGAACATCAGAGAGTTTCCGATGAAGAAGGCCACAACCGTGGTGATGGCGCCCGCTTTTCCGTCCTTTGCAAAACGTGCGAAGTTCGGGGTTGCGGTTCCGCCGGAAACGAAGGAGCCGATGACAAGACCTGCACCGCCGATGATAGTCAGCGATCCGCTGGATTTTGCAAACTGATCGATGATCGTTCCGTCGCCTCTCATTACGGCCATGACCATGGCGATCGTTCCGAGAATGGCAACACTTGGTACAGCGATATAGCTGACGATGGTCAGAGATTCAATACCAAAATAGGCAGAGGCGGTCATGCAGACGCCGGCAAGAATAACAAGTCCCCACTGTGCCGCAGTGCTTCCGCCGAGCAGCTCCTTGGAAACCGGAATTGCAAACATGGCAAGACCGACACCAAACCATCCGATCTGCGTAAAGCTGGTCATGGCTGACGGCAGATAGGAACCTTTTTCGCCAAAAGCTCTCTGGGACAAAAGATCAAGTGACAGACCGGTTTTTGCACCGACGTAGCCGAGCAGACCGGTATAAATACCAAGAATGATTCCACCAAGGATCAGTGATCCCAAAAAGCCCCAGAAATCGAGGCCGTCAGCGAGCTGCTGGCCTACCCACATGCTTGCCGAGAAGAAGGTGAAGCCAAGCATGATCATAAACATGGTTACTACATTTTTCCGGGCAGAAGCCGGAACCGCGCTGTCCGCGAAGTCAACATCTTTTACTTTCTTTTCTTTTTCCATAATATTTCCTGAAAACTGTGATTACGGTTCGCCGAAATTCAGCGAACCGTAAGAAATGGTTTTTTGTTACAGCATGTATTTGCGAAGTGCTGCGGTAAACTCTTCAATTCGTTCAGCCGCAATTTCTTTCAGGGTAGCATCGCCAAGGCTTGCAATATAGCCTTTTTCCTGGCGGTACAGCCATTTGGTCACACGTTCATCGATTTCTTCGTAGTGATTGATGTGAATCCACTCTTCGTAGGATGCGCCAAGCGGGCAGCCGAGCTTCTCCTCGAGCAGTCTGGTGAAGTCGATCCGGTCGGCTCTCTCCAGCATTTTATTCCAGAAATCGAGAACCTCCTCGACATGCTCATGGATTTCATAGCGTCTTGCACCGCCATCGTAGATGATGCATTTTTCAAACAGCGGATCGCGCATGGAAAGTGTTTCTCTTCGGAACTCCGGTGCAATGATACCGTCTTTCCAGTAGAAATCGACATCCGGCAGATTGATTCCAGATACGCCCCTGTCCTGATAGGTGCTGAAGATTCCTTCGTAATATACGGTGATAAAGCCTTCAAACTCCGGCCAGAACTCGCGGATTTCTTTTGTGAGACGTTCCAGGATTTTGATTCCGGTTGTGCCGCCGATCGTAAAGATGATAATGTTACGAAGGGAAGCACCGTGCTCACGGTAGAAATCGGTTACGTAGCGCAGGCAGTGGATCAGCGTCTCACCCGTTGCGATGATATCGCCGATCAGAAGTGTGCTTCCCGGAACCATCGTCAGCTTGCTGTATTTGATTTCCAGCCCTGCGATTTCTTCCTCTTTAAAGACGCGCTCACTTGACAGAAAACTGATGTCATGCACACGAATGTGCTCACGGTAGCAGCTTTCCTCCAGCGGATAATTCAAAGCGCCGCGCAGGATGGAAAGGATGTTGGCTGCGGTTACCTTTCCCTGCTCTTTAAAATAATAAAGCATCTGTGAGGTAGACGGAATCAGGCAGTGATAAACCTCATATCCGACAACCTCCGGTGTGTTCAGAAGTTTTCTTGTCTCTGCTTCGGAAACGACATAGTATTCGTTCTCATAATCGCCGCCTGCGAGGCGGTAGCAGTCCACGCCCTGTTCCGAAAACTCCGGCACCAGTTTTACTTCATTCCATTTTTCCATTCAAAAGTTCCTCCCGGTTTTCCCTCTTTGGTAAACATGTTATAAACTTTTAACAGTGTAAGGGGTAGCAACCTGATTGTCAAGGGAAAAGGCGAATTTACATGATTTTCTTACAGAAGAAGGGAATGCGCCGCGATAAAAGGAATTTTACCGGGTTTTGCCTTCTCCGGAAAAATATTCCTTTGTAAGCTCCACAACCTTGCCCGAAAGCAGGAAGAGCGCAATCAGGTTTGGGATTGCCATGAGGCCGTTGAAGGTCTCGGCAATGCTCCACATCAGGCCAAGATTTGCGGTGGCGCCAAGGATGGCAACCAGCGCATAGGCGGCCATAAAATATTTTGTGATTCTTTCGGAGAACAAAAACTCGATGCAGCGTGCACCGTAAAGTCCCCATCCGAGAATCGTGGAAAAGGCGAAGCAGCACATCGCGAACGCGGTGAGCAGCGAAACCCAGTTTCCGTATGTAAGGGTAAAACCGCTGATGGTCAGCTCTGCGCCGGCAGCCTGTCCGTAGGTGATGGAAGTACCGCTGCAGAGAATAATAAGTGCAGTTAAGGTACAAATCACGATCGTATCAGTAAATACCTCAAAGATACCGAACATACCCTGTTTGACCGGCTTTTTTGTGTCGGCACAGGCGTGCGCGATCGAACCGGTACCAAGACCTGCCTCGTTTGAGAAAATACCGCGGGACACACCTTTTTTTACACTCATAAGCATGCTTCCGACGATACCGCCTGTAACAGCAGAGGGACGGAAGGCGCCCTCAAGGATCGATACGAAAACAGACGGAATCCGGTTGAGATTCAGCAAAATTACACCGATGGCAAGGACAATATAAAACAGAGCCATAAACGGAACAAGCTTTTCTGTTACCTGTGCGATCCGTTTGACACCGCCGAGCAGGATCAGCGCTACGAGTGCTGCAATGATGATACCCTGAATCAGGTTGGAGGTCGGGATCGCGTCCTTTGAGATCACATGGTAATTCATCAGTGCGGAGTTGACTGCGGTTGTGATGGTGTTGACCTGCGTTGCATTTCCGGTTCCGAACACAGTCAGTACACCGAAAGCAGCGAACAGATAGGCCAGAAAATGCCATTTTTTGCTGAGACCGTTTTTGATGTAATACATCGGTCCGCCGACGAGTTCTCCGTTGGCGTTTTTCTCGTGATAGAAAACAGCCAGTGTCACCTCGGCAAATTTCGTACACATGCCGAGCAGAGCGGAAATCCACATCCAGAATACGGCACCGGGTCCGCCGATAGCGATAGCGCCGGCAACACCGGCAATATTACCGGTACCGACCGTGGCGGCAAGTGCTGTACAGACCGCCTGGAACGGTGTAATTGCGCCATCGGAAGCATCTCGTTTGCGGAACATTCTTCCGAGCGTTGTGCGGATCGCATACGGGAATTTTCGAATCTGGAGAAAACGGGTGCGCAGACTCAGGTAAAGGCCGACACCGAAAATGCAGATCATAGCCGGAACACCCCAGATAAAATTGTTCACGGCATTGTTGATGGTTTCAATCAGTTGGAGCATAGATACCTCTTTCTTTTTCATAAGCAGAAGCACTTTCTTGGAAGATCAGTGCTTTCATAAAGTAACACAATGCAAAAAGTATATCATCTCAGACGAGATTTGCAAGTTTTTTTCGAGAAAAAACGCGGACCCCCAATTTTTTGCGATTCCGGAAAGATATATTTTCTCTAGCCTTATGGGTTTACCATGAGCCAGGCGGTTTTTTACGTTTTCTTCCAGTTTTTGTGAAGGAATGCAGCGAAGTATGATAGAATAGAGAAAAAACAGAAAAGAGGATTATTGCCATGTTTCAGGTAATTGATATGCACTGCGACACCATCCCGGCGCTGCAGTGGAAGGAAAAACAGGAGCATCTTGCGGATGCGGATCTTCAGATCAATCTGGATAAGCTGGAAAAGGGCGGCAGCCTCTGCCAGTGCTTTTCTCTGTTTACGTTCCTGAAGGGACTGAAAGACGAAACACCGTTTGAGCATGTGAGAAAGCTGGCTGATCTCTGGAAATCAGAGGTGGAACGGTATCCGGACCGCATTTGTCAGATCAAAACGTATGCGGATCTGATGCAGGTACAGAAGGAAGGAAAAATAGGTGCGGTGATGACCGTCGAAGAGGGTGGTGTTTACGAAGGCAGTATCGAAAAACTGCACACACTGTACGATCTCGGTGTGCGGATTTCCACGCTGACCTGGAACTTTCAGAATGAGCTTGGATTCCCGAACCCGGCGCAGGAAGAGGGAAAGCCATATCTTCCGGATCTTGAAAACGGGCTGACACCGACCGGTATTGCCTTTGTCGAGGAGATGGAGCGGCTCGGCATAGTGATCGATTTATCACACTTAAATGATGCCGGAATCCGCGACGTTTTTGCGCATACGAGAGGTCCGGTCATTGCGTCCCATTCCAATGCGCGCGGCGCGTGCTTCCATCTGAGAAACCTTTCGGATGAAATGATTCGTCAGCTCGCAGAGCGTGGCGGCGTCACCGGTATCAATTTCTGTCCGTCGTTTCTGCGCGAGGAGGAGCCGGCGGCGAAAAAGGCATCGACGATGGATATGGTGCGCCATATGAAGTATCTGCGAAACGCCGGCGGCATCGACATCATCGGCCTTGGAACCGATTTTGACGGTTTCAGCGGCGAGACGGATGTGCCGGACACCGCGCATATGCAGCATCTCGCAGATGTGATGAGCCACGACGGTTTCACTGATGAAGAGATCGAGAAGGTCTTTTCCAAGAATGTACTTCGGGTATTTAAAGAGTGCTGGAAATAAAACTACAGCTCCGGTGATGCCGCCAGAAGCTCCTTTGTATAATCATTCTGCGGATGCGCAAACAGTTTTTCCGTTTCCGCGTTCTCCACAATCCGGCCTTCTTTCATCACGAGAACCCGGTCGCACATCTGATAGATCACGTTGAGGTCATGCGAGATAAAGAGAATCGAGAGCTGAAGCTCCTCCTGAAGCTGAACCATCAGCTCCATGATCTGCTTCTGAATCGTCACATCGAGAGCGGAAACCGGTTCGTCGGCAAGGATCAGGCGTGAGCCCTGGATCAGTGCGGCCGCGATGCTGACTCTCTGGCGCTGGCCGCCGGAGAGCTCATGCGGGCGGCGTTTCAGGTGCTCTGCGGAGAGGCCGACTCTTTCGGCCATCGCAAGAACCCGTTTTTTTCGTTCTTCTTTTGGAACTTTCTGCATCCGAAGCGGCTCCTCTAAAATCCAGGAGATTTTCTTCGCAGGATTCAGGGAAGAAAACGGATCCTGGAAAATCATCTGCGGATGGTCGGCCTGCGAAATTATTTCGCCCTCATCTGGGCGGATAAATCCTAAGATCACTTTGGAGAGTGTCGATTTTCCGCATCCGCTCTCTCCGACGAGACCGAGAATTTCATTTTCATGAAGCTCGAAAGAGATATCATGAAGCACCGTTTTTCTCTGCTTTCCCTCCTGATAGGAGGCAGAAATATGGCTGACTTCCAGAATGTTGTTCGGAATGATTTCTTCCATGGGTTATTCCTCCTTTTCCGCCGGCGGAGCAGCTTTTTTGTCAGAGCCTGTCGGCCATTGAGCTGTTGGAGCGATTTTGATTCGCTTTCGCAGCGATGTTCGTCGGTTCGGAATTGCATCGAGCAGGCGGCGGGTGTAGTCTTCCTTCGGGTGGAAAAAGACATCGTCTACACTGCCGGATTCCACAATCGTCCCATGATTCATGACGATGACCCGGTCACAGAGCGAACGGATGACGCCGAGGTCGTGTGAGATAAAAAGAATCGCCGTGTGATGGCGTTCATTGATTTTTTTCAGCAGCTTTAAGATCTGCGACTGAATCGTCACATCAAGAGCTGTTGTCGGCTCGTCTGCAATCAGAAGCTTCGGTTCTGTAATGAGTGCCGCAGCGATCATCACCCTCTGGCGCTGACCGCCGGAGAGCTGGTGCGGGTATTTTTTGCAAAGCTTTTCCGGGTCGGGAAGCTCGACCTCATGCATTATGGCAAGAACCTTTTCATGACGTTCTGCCGGTGTGCAGTTCTCATGGATCAGCAGTCCCTCTGCAATCTGTTCTTCGATGGTCAGAACCGGATTTAAAGAGGTCATCGGTTCCTGAAAAATCATGCTGATTTCTTTTCCGCGGATGCGCTGCAGATCCTGGCTGGAAGCGTGCGCAACGGAAGAATCTTCGTAGAGAATTTCTCCGCCGGATACGGCGGAATTTTCCTTTAAAAGGTGCAGAATGGAGAGCGCCGTCTGGGTTTTGCCGGAACCGGATTCCCCGACAATGCCAAGCGTCTCACCTTCTTCTAAGGAAAAGGAGATGCCTTTTACCACTTCGGTCGGTGGCGTGGTATCGTAAAATGCAATTTTTAAGTCACGTACATCGAGAAGTGCCATATCAGTTACCGCCTTTCTTCTGTAATCCGTCGCCGAGGAGCGATACGCCAAGCGCCAGTAAAATGACGGCAAGACCGGGGAAAACAGAGCCCCAGGGAGCAGTCATCAGATACGTCTGGGATTCTGAGAGCATCCGTCCAAGCGAGGCATCGGGCGGCTGGACACCGATGCCGAGAAAGCTCATGCCGGCCTCGGAGAGAACGGCGTTGTTGAAACCGATTGCTGCCATCGAAAGAAGGGACGGGACCGTATTTGGCAGGATATGTACAAATATGATCCGAAGATGGGAAACACCCATCAGACGGGCACTTTTGACATAGTCCATGTCTTTGCGTGCGAGAAATTCGCTTCTGGTGATACGTGCAAAGCTCGGAATGAATACGATACCGAGTGCAAGGATCACGTTGTATTTGCCGGGACCCAGCAGCGCGATAAATACCAGCGCCAGCAGGATTCCCGGAAAGGAAACAATGACATCGTTTATGCGCATCAGGATTTCGTCAATCCATCCGCCAAAATACCCGGTGAACGCACCGACAAGAACACCAATGGTTCCGCCGAGCAGCAGAGTAGCGAAAGCGACGAAGAAGGTTGTACCGGTTCCTTTTAAGACGCGGCTGAAAATATCGCGTCCAAAGTGATCGCAGCCGAACGGGTGTGACAGAGATGGGGCAGCAAACTTGGCTGCGCCGTTCATTGCATCCGGGTCGTACGGTGTGTAGAAAAAGCCGATCAGAAGAAACAGAAGCATAAAAGCGGTGAAAACAGCTCCGATGATCAGCGTGAGATTACGTTTCTTTTTCATAATGAAAACCCTTTCCTTTGTCGTGGGCGGCTCCCCACGACCTTTCGGTCGCGGGAGCTGATGATCGAAAGCTCCCGTCAGTCTTTTACGCGGATACGCGGATCAATTCTGCCATACAGCAGATCTACCACAAAATTGATGATAATAATGAGGGCGGCGATCAGTACAAGGATGCCCTGAACCACGGGGTAATCGCGGTTGGAGATCGAAGTGATCAGAAGATTGCCCATGCCCGGAATCGAAAAAACCTGTTCCAGAATAATGCTGTTTGCCACAATATCTGCGATTGTCATGCCCCAGAAGGTCAGTACCGGAATCAGGGCGTTTTTCAGCACATGGTGATACATAACACGGCGTGTACTGTTTCCGCGGGAATAGGCGGTGCGCACATAGTCGGCATCGAGCTGCGAGAGCACAGAGCTGCGCAGCATTTTGACAGCCATGGAACAGCGCGGAAGTGCAATGGCGGCAGACGGTGCAACAAGATAACCGATAAAACCGGAAAAATTTTCAGAAATCGGCACATAGGCGCCCGGCTGAAACCATTTGAGAATCAGACCGAAAAGATACGTGATCAGAATACCGATGAAAAATCCCGGCACAGACATGATCACCTGATTGATCGTCATGATCAGCCGGTCCAGATGGCCTCCGGCGTGCTGTGCTGTGAAAATGCCGATGGGAATCGAGACAACAAGGATCATCAGGAATGCGATAACGGTGATAGCGATGGTAATCGGAACTTTATCGCGGATCAGTTCTCCGACCGACATCGAGTACGAATACGAGGTGCCGAGATCTCCATGAAAAAAGCCGGTTACCCACGAAGCATACCGTTCCAGAACCGGCCGATCCAGGCCCATTTCCTTTTGCAGAGCCTCAATCCGCTCCGGCGTCGCCTCCGTTCCAAGCTGCGATTTTGCCGCATCTCCGGGTATGACGGAAAAGGCAAAGAACGATAAAAAGGATACAAGAAGCAGCGTAAGAAGGAGAGAGCCGAATTTCTTTGCAATGTATTTCATGAATGGAAATTCCTCCTTGTGTAATGTAGGATACTCCGGAATTTTTTCCCGGCTTATAAAAGCAGGCACAGAAAAGCTTCGGGCGTATCGGTTGAAGGTTTTCGTGCACGTCATTTTTATTGTAGACAATGCAGGTACAAATAGCAAGGTAAATTTGGAATATCTCGAACGGTATTGCAACAGAAAAAGGCCTTTGCATAACCGGTGCGGATTCTGCGAAAGCCTTTGCTAAATTGCCTTTACTAAGTCACCTTTTTAGTTTTCCATTTCCCGTCCGAGATACGTTGCCGCTACCTGGAGGAGTTTTTTTTCCGTGTCGCCCGGCAGGGAATCCCTGTCTTTGCCGCAGAGAATGACCGAACCGATGGCATCCCCGGAGGAGAGAATCGGAAAAATGAGCTCCGGCAGAGGAGCTGTATGGTCTGTATTTTCCAAAATTGAAAAATAAGCCTTTTCACCGGGACGCGCAAGTACTGTTTTCCGGTTCAGAATCGCCTCCTCCAGCCGGCTGCTGATGGACTTGCCAAGATAATTTTTCTGTTCCGGCCCGTTTGCCGCCACAATCTGTTCCTGATCCGAAACACAGATGAGACATCCGGTCACCGTTGAAATCGATTTTGTAAACCCTGCTGCGCATTCCGCCAGCTCTTCGATCGGTGAGTATTTCTTCAGGATAATCTCACCCTCCCGTCCGGTATAAATTTCCATGGCTTGTCCCTCCCGGATCCGCATCGTGCGCCGGATTTCCTTGGGAACTACCACACGCCCCAGATCATCAATCCTTCGAACAATTCCCGTCGCTTTCATATGAAAAATTCCTCCTGTTTCCGCAATGTACTTTCCATAATTTGTGCTGTATGGGTAGTATGTGGAAAAACAGGTGGAATTATGCATGGAAAGAAGAAACGTATTTCCGCTGTTTACAGCAATTTCGGAAAAAATACAGTGGAACAGCAGTGGTTAGTCTGGTTGCTCCTTTTACAGAAGACTGCGGTCTTTTCCGAGATAGAACAAAGCGATCGTATCCGGTCCGACATGGCTTCCTGTGCAGTAATCGTAAGAAGTATTGATAAATTCACGCACCTTCACTCTTTTCTGGATTTCTTCCATCATATAAAGAGATTCCTCATAGGCATCTGCATGTGCGATTCCGACGATCTGCTTTTCCGGTTCTTCGATCGTTTCACAGAAAAGACGAATCAGTTCATTTAAAACGGCCTTGCGCCCGCGGACATTCTTGTAGGAAACAATATAGCCATCTTCACTTCCACGCAGAATCGGTTTGATTTTCAGCATATTTCCGACCACAGCGACACTTCCCTTGATTCTTCCGGTACGGGAAAGATATTTCAGATCGCCGACGGTGAAAATACCGTTCATTTTGCTAACGTAGGTTTCCAGAAGATCTGCCGCTTCGTCTACGTTCATGCCTCGATCGCGCATTTCGCTGGCATAGATGGCGAGGATGCCCTGTGCAAGAGAGGCATTCAGGGAATCGACGAGGCGGATTTTACGTTTTCCGCCGTATTCCTCAAGAAGCTCCTCGGCAGCAAGTCTTGCGGAGTTATAAGTTCCGCTGATGTTTTTGCTTAAGGAAAGATAGATGACATCCTGATCTGCCTCAAGAGCGGTGCGGAACGCATCCGCAAAATTTGCGGTACTGATCAGTCCGGTCTTGATTTCACAGCCGGTACGCATAGCATTGTAATATTCTTTTCCTTTTGAAAGCTCCTCTTCCGGTGACAGATCCGGGTCGAAGCAGACCAGCTCTTTTCCATTCACAAGATTGACGAAAGAAACGACATGGATATCGTATTTTTTCGCAGTAACAGCAGGCAGATTTGCCGCTGAATCAACAAAAACCTGAAACATAAATAAAATTCTCCTTTGTAGTGTAAATGTCCCCCAAAATGATGTAACTTTTGATAAGCATTGTAGCACATTGTATCACCAAAGAAGAGAGATTTCAATGGAAGATAGACAACATACTACAAAGGAGTGTGCCGACAAGTTGATTCCTGAAATCATCTGTTTTCGGAAGAAATTTGACCAGGTATCAATGCATAGTAATAATGACTAAAAACGGCAGATGTATTTTTAGTAAAAACCGCTTTTGAAATAAAATCGTTTTATCTATAAATGAGCAAGTTCGTGATTTTGCATAAAAGAAAGACACCTTGATTCTTGATGTTGTATAATGAAAGTGACGAAACAAACATTTGCAACATTTACGAAAGAAGGTGCCTCTTGCAAATACTATACATCATTCTTTATTCATATACAACCAGCTTAAGCAATTAAGGATAGAGTAAACTTACTGTCAGTTGGAGAGTTGCAGAAGATTCCCTGCTATGAACTTGACCAGATTGTTTTCTCATAGTCTACTTCTCCCACAGTGTTTTGGTAGCATTTCGTATTTGCTGAAGGTACATGAAAGTGTTCTCCTGTTAAATAATATTCTGTAAGTTATTTTCTATAGATATCCGCTGATAGTAGGTATCTATGATATCCTGCAAAGTAATCGTATTCATTTTTTCTTCGGCAGCCTTTTGAATTTCATTATAAAATCCCTGCAAAGATAACTGAATGTTAATGCCAACGCCACAATCTGGATTGGTATGAGTATCTAAATGAAGCAATGGTTTATCACCTTCAACTGCTTTATAAATATCCAGCAATGTAATCTGATCGGCTGGGTTTGAAAGAGAAGGACGGGCATGTCCGGCTACACTGGTCATAAGTTCCGCTTTTTTTAGTTTTAACATAAGCTGGCGTACAAAGCCGGGATTTGTATGGACACTTTCTGCAATTGAGGCACTGGAGAGGGATTTTTCCTGGTTGATAGCAATCAGAACCATCACATGAACAGTATCACTTAATTTCGTTGAATATTTCATGATAAGAAACTCCTTGTAGTATGATATAATGATCTTGTTTTCACGTTTTTGGGATGAAAATATTTCTGGTTTGTTTAAAACATCCTAAGTTCTCAACAGTTCTTTTTAATGTGTTGATAAACTGTGCATTTTTTAATGCTTTGATGATTGTAAATAATATAATTACAACTATAATGGAGATTAAAGGAAAAGTCAACACAGATACTATAAATGTTCACAAAGGAGAACTTATGGAATACAAAAATCAAACAGAAAATCGTGCATTTCAGGAAATGTTGCAGGCAGCAGTAAAACGGCTGCAAAATCGTTCCGGAGAGGAGATTGCTGCAAAAAGCGGGGCTGTTTTTCATAGCAGCCGGAATGTACTTGAGATAATGAGTTTTTATGAAACGATTGAAATTCAACTTCCTGAATTCTATATTAACTCAGACATAGATGAATGGCATTATCTGACGTTGTTGCATTATCTGGATATGGCCAATGGCACAGAAGGCTCACAGAAGCTCATTACTTTTGGTAACCTGAAAGATGGATTGATACGGGGAACCAAGTTTGACCGGACTGCAGAGCAGAAACTGGAAAAGCTTTTGCAGGATAAAGATCCTGAGAAAATTCAGAAAGCATGTAAAAACCTGGGTGCAGAATTCACAGAGACAAAGGCGGATCTGTGTGCTGTTTTTCCAGTTCTGCCAAGATATCCGGTAACTTTAAAGATATGGTTTGCAGATGAAGAATTTCCTGCATCTGGCAAAATATTTCTTCAGGATCATGCCGATCATTATCTGAGTGTAGAAGATGCGGTAACAGTTGGAGAAATTTTGCTGCAAAAATTATCGGAAGCATTTTCTTCTCTCTGATCATGAATCAGAAAACTTTCCAGCCCGGATTTGATAAATTTGTCGATTACTGTCTGAATCTGTTTCCAGTCATTACAATGATTGCGGAGCATCAGTCTGTTGATGGAAAGGCAGCCATTCATTTGAAAATAAAAAACCGATTCTGCCTGTTCAAAGGTCAGGAGGCTGTGTGACATAAGCCAGGTCACATAGCCTTCTTTTGTATTTTCTGCTATTTTTTCCAGAAGAATAGGGGCAATTGCATCATCCAGAAACAGTGCCCTGTATTGTGATTCCATCTGTATTTTCTGACAGAACGGATAGGAACAGCTTTTTTGATTTAGACAGAATAAATGATCTACAGTTGTTAACATATCCTGAGTCATATCATTAAAAATATCTGATAATACATCATAGATATCGTAGTAATGAAGATAAAAAGTGCCACGGTTGATTTCAGCATTTTTGCAGACCTCTGTAACTGTAATTTTCGTAAAACTTTTCTGCTTTAACAATTCTAAGAACGTATCTTTTATTGTTTGTCTGGTATAGCGGGTACGGCGATCTTGTTTTTTCGCTTTTTCTGACATTATATACTCCTGTATTATTTGGGATCATATGATTCCTCAACAATTTTTCTTATATGTTGAGTAACCATACAAATCTCACAGACTGATTATTGTAATTTATATAGTAACAACTATAATGAGGTTTAAAGAAAAAGTCAACAGATTGTTCAGAATTTTAGGAGGAAAAATATGGGACATGTAATTGCAGTATCAGGAAAAGGTGGCGTAGGAAAAACAACTCTTTGTGGATTGTTGATCCAGTATTTATGTGAAAGCGGAAAACGTCCGGTCCTAGCGGTGGATGCAGATGCAAATGCAAATTTGAACGAAGTGCTCGGTGTTGAGCCGGAGGTCACACTTGGGGAGCTGAGAGAAGAAATTGAGCGGGCAGGCGTAGACCCACGATATCAGATTCCCTCCGGTATGACAAAACAGGCATATCTGGAAATGCGTCTTTCTGATGCGATTGCAGAAGAAGACGATTATGATTTGATGGTAATGGGACGAACCCAGGGACAGGGCTGCTATTGTTTTGTAAATGGCCTTGTACAGACCCAGGTTCAGAAACTGCAAAGCCATTATCCATATATTGTGGTTGATAACGAAGCGGGTATGGAACACATCAGCAGAGGAATTCTGCCAATGATGGAAGTTGCGATTCTTGTGAGTGACTGTTCCAGAAGAGGTGTTCAGGCAGCCGGACGTATTGCAAAGCTGATGAATGAATTAAACTTTAAACCACAGAAAACTGGATTAATCGTGAATCGTGTTCCGGATGGAAAACTGGATGCCGGAACTCTGGAAGAAATCCGAAATCAGGGACTGGAACTGTTAGGCGTTGTACCACATGATGACCAGGTATATCAGTATGACTGTGATGGAAAGCCGATCATACAGCTTCCGAAAGATTCTCCTGTAAGAAGTGCACTGGGAGAAATTGTAAAGAAGTTAGGATTGTGAGTTGGAGGATTGAAAGTTTGAAAACTGCGCGTCGCATTCTCGTTACTTCAGTGATGAGTTAGACGCGCAAAATTTTTACCAAAATGGGAACAAATGTTTGAGTTATTCCTATGCATATGGTATACTATTTTTATGAAGAAAGAAGTCATCTGCTTGTAGATTACCGACCACAGTTTTATATTTCAGACATGATCAAAATCATGAAGGGGAATCTTGCACACCAGATGTTCCTTTTACATCCAGAGCTAAAGAAAGAGTTGTGGGGAGGACATTTGTGGAATCCGTCTTATTGTGTTGTAACGGTCAGTGACCGGAGCCGTGAACAGATACTTGCTTACATAGAAGGGCAGAAGGAAAAATCCCGTTAAAACGGTAGTGTAAAACGGATTATGAAAAAATCGAACCCCTTTCCTTGATGCTGGTCGA
>OAUU01000842.1_pt1 | contig 15391 bp, 14 predicted proteins | sample 1501381 | NCBI WGS metagenome assembly OAUU01 (sample SAMEA2580057, study PRJEB22360) | human gut metagenome | reverse complement strand
AGAACAAAAGATTAAAAGTCCATAGGTAATATCTACTCGGACGCTCACTTTGTTCAATTAGGTCAAATCGAAAATAGAGTAAACGAAGGGGCAGTTCACTGAAATGTCAAAACTGCTTTTTCGTTTACCCCATCATCGATTCTAACCTAAAGAATTTTACTTAGTAACTATGACTTTTCCTTCAGAATCCAGAAGAGGTGTAATACCAGCCCCGTATCCAGATTTCCAACAAAGATAATTAACTCCAGTCTCCTTATCTACAAGAATTTGTCGAATCCCTTCATCTTTAAGCGAACTTCCATCTCTAAATATAACTTCAAATCTTTCTTCTTTCTTCGCCATGTTTATTCCTCCTCGTTAAGCATTAAATACCGATTTGCATTTCCATTCATTTTAGAAAATGGGCAACTCCGATTGGAATTGCCCACTCATTGCACTAATTATGCGATTTTCTCTTGCTTGCACCGATTTCTGCATCAATTGATGTAAGTTTGATGTAAATCGCTGTTTTTTTAGTTTTTTATCAAATGAAGTACGTCCCGTCTATTTGGTGAAACGGTACATCTTTACACCATCTTAATAAAGCTTTGCACCTGCCGGAATGTGGTTATCAACCATCAGAAGATGTAATTCTTCATCCTCTGAATCCTTCAGGTTATTCACTGCTGAAAGCAGCATACCGCAAGACTCGATTCCCATCATCTTTCTTGGCGGAAGGTTAGTGATTGCGATCAGTGTCTTACCAACTAATTCTTCCGGCTCATAGTAAGAGTGGATTCCGCTTAAGATCGTGCGATCTGTACCTGTTCCGTCATCCAGTGTGAACTGAAGGAGCTTCTTGCTCTTCGGAACTGCTACACACTCTTTAACCTTTACGGCACGGAAATCAGATTTGCTGAATGTATCGAAATCAACTTCTTCCTCAAATAAAGGCTCAATCTTTACATTAGAGAAATCAATTTTTTCCGGCTCTGCTTTCATTTCTTCGGCAGCCTGATTTGTTACATCATTTTTCTTATTTACATCACCGAGTGACTTCATTGTCGGGAATAGTAATACATCTCTGATTGCCTCTGCTCCTGTCAACAGCATACACATTCTGTCGATACCGAATCCGATACCACCTGTAGGCGGCATACCGATCTCCAGTGCGTTCATGAAGTCTTCATCTGTTGTGTTGGCTTCATCATCTCCCTGTGCAAGCAGCTCTTCCTGCGCTTTGAAACGCTCTCTCTGATCGATCGGGTCATTCAGCTCTGAGTAAGCATTTGCCATTTCCCATCCATTCATGAAGAACTCGAAGCGCTCTACATATTCTGGATTCTCTGGTTTCTTCTTTGTCAGTGGAGAGATCTCAACCGGGTGATCCATAACGAATGTCGGCTGAAGCAGATGCTCCTCTACGAACTCCTCGAAGAAGAGGTTGAGGATATCACCTTTCTTATGTCTCTCTTCAAATTCTACATTATGCTCTTTTGCAAGTTCTCTTGCCTGCTCCAGAGTCTCAACTTCATTCCAGTCAACGCCTGCGTACTTCTTCACTGCGTCAACCATCGTGATACGCTCGAACGGCTTACCGAGATCCATCGGGATTCCCTTGTATACGATCTGTGTCGTTCCAAGCACTTCCTGTGCAACAAAGCGATACAGGTTCTCTGTCAGATCCATCATGCCGTGGTAATCTGTAAATGCCTGGTAAAGCTCCATCAGAGTGAACTCCGGGTTATGTCTTGTATCAAGACCCTCATTACGGAATACACGTCCGATCTCATATACCTTCTCGAGTCCTCCGACGATCAGTCTCTTCAGGTACAGCTCAAGGGAAATACGAAGCTTCAGATCTTCGTTCAGGGCATTGAAATGTGTCTCGAACGGTCTTGCCGCTGCTCCACCTGCGTTCTGTACAAGCATTGGAGTCTCAACTTCCATGAATCCTTCTCCGCTTAAGTACTTGCGGATCGCACTGAGAATCTTGGAACGCTTGATAAAGGTATCTTTAGACTCTGTATTCATGATCAGGTCTACATATCTCTGGCGGTAACGGGTATCTACATCTGTCAGACCGTGGAACTTCTCCGGGAGGATCTGTAAGCTCTTGGAGAGGAGTGTCACCTTCTCTGCATGGATAGAAATCTCACCTGTTCTTGTTCTGAAAGCAAATCCTTCCACTCCGAAGATATCACCGATATCCGATTTTTTAAAATCAGCGTAAGACTCTGTTCCGATCGCATCTCTTGCAACGTATACCTGGATGCTTCCCTGTAAATCCTGGATATTGCAGAAAGAGGCCTTGCCCATGACTCTCTTAAACATCATACGTCCCGCAATTGCCACATGGATCGGGCTTGCGTCCATGATATTTCTTCTCTCTTCGTAATCCTTTTTAAGAGCTTCTTTCGCCTGCTCCTCATCCATTCCCTCTACGTTCGGCTCCTGGCGGTCTTTTAACAGCTCAGTCTCATGTGCCTCGTAAAGACCTTTCACCTCAAGCGAATGATGTGTCTGATCGAACTTTGTAATCTGGAACGGGTCTCTTCCGTTCTGCTGCAGCTCTGCAAGTTTCTCGCGGCGAACCTTCAGTAAGTGGTTAATGTCCTGTTCCTGTGTCTGCTGTGCCAATCTCTTCACTCCCTTTTCTTTGTATTTTATTAGATATTTCTCTGGATAGAAAGTACTTTGTACTGCATAATTCCGGCCGGTGTTTCTACATCGACAATATCATCCTTGTGCGCGCCGATCAGAGCTTTTCCTACCGGAGACTCATTGGAAATTTTTCCTTCCAGGCTGTTTGCCTCGGTGGAACCAACGATCTGGAACTCGATTTCCTCGTCATACTCCAGATCCAGTACGTCTACTTTACATCCGATATTGATCTTATCGGAATCTACTTCGTCCTCAACAACAACCTCTGCGTTTTTCAGGATTTTTTCGATCTCTTCAATTCTTGCCTCGATGTCACGCTGCTCATCTTTTGCTGCATCGTACTCGGCGTTCTCGGAAAGGTCTCCCTGCTCTCTTGCTTCTTTGATTTTACCGGCAATTTCTCTACGTTTGTTTACTTTGAGGTCATGAAGCTCGTCCTCCAGTTTTTTCAAGCCGGCATAGGTAAGAATCGTTTTTTTCTGTTCCATTTTATACACCCTTTCTATCGTTTCTGTATCCAGTCATATCTGATTTTATTCTGTAAACTCTCCGGAAATGCGCTGTATTTTCAGTATTCCCGGTTGAAATAAGGATAGACTCCGCCTATCCTAACAATTAAAGTAGTATAAAGGATTGCCCACGGAATGTCAAGAAAAAAAGAAATGCAGGAAAGATTTTCTTTTTCACAAATCCTTCCTGCATCTTTCTCTTATTTTTTCTTTATTTTTCGGATGAGCTTCCTGTCAGTGCTTTCTTTTTCCAGTTTCCTTTTTTATAGAAAATCAGCGTCAGAAGCGCACCCATGCACCAGCTTACCAGCATGGAAATCCAGAGTACCTGATATCGTCCGTTTGGCAGCTCCGGCGTTCTGGTCAGAAAGGACAGACCGTATGCCAGCGGCACACGGATTACAACGGTAACAACCATCGAAATCCACATCGGGGTCATCGTATCGCCTGCTCCACGCATGACACCGGAAAGCGACTGTGTTACTGCCATGGCAATGTAGCCGACCGCAAGAATCTTCATCATATCGGCACTTAATGTTACAAGCTCTGTGGTATTCGTAAAGATTCCCATCAGATGATGACCGAAAATAACAATTAAAAGGGTAATGGCCGTTGAGGTTCCGACTGCAATCAGTGTTCCCTGTTTTGCGCCCTGCTCTACGCGGTCCATACGGCGTGCACCGACATTCTGACCGGCATACGTTGTCATCGCAGTACCAAACGAAAAGTTCGGCATCATTGCAAAGCCATCGACACGCATGATGATAACGTTCGCAGCAATCACCATTTCACCGAAGCTGTTGGTCAGCGACTGTACGATAACCATCGCCATGGAGAAGATCGCCTGGGTAATACCGGACGGCAGACCAAGGCGGATAATTTCCATCGAATACTGTTTTTTCATTTTCAGGTATTTGGGTCTGAAATCAAAAATGTCGGTCATACGCATCAAACGCCACATGCAGAGTACTGCAGAAATTGCCTGCGCAATCACGGTCGCGTATGCAACTCCGGCAACGCCCATGTGGAACTGGGAAACGAATACAATATCCAATATAATGTTGATGACCGTTGCCACCAGCAGATAAATCAGCGCCGAAATCGAATCGCCGAGTCCGCGAAGGATACCACATAGAATGTTATAGTACGCACTGCCGGCACAGCCTACCATCAGGATCACCAGATACGAGGTACACCAGTCGATGATGGAATCCGGTGTTTTCAGCATTTCCAGCAGCGGTCTTGAGAGGACGGCTCCCAGAATCATAATAATAATGGAGGAAATTGCCGTCAGCGTGACGCAGTTTCCGATCGTCATCGAAAGCTCTTTTCTTTGTTTTGCTCCAAAATACTGCGACACCATGACGCCGGCGCCGACGGAAATTCCGACGAACAGAACCAGAAGCAGGTTTAAGATCGGGCTGGCGCTTCCGACTGCCGCAAGCGCGTTGTCCCCGACATATTTTCCGATCACAATACTGTCAACTGTGTTGTAGAGCTGCTGGGCGATGTTTCCAATCAGCATAGGGATTGTAAAAGCTACAATCTTTTCCCACGGCTTTCCCACCGTCATATCGGACGGTGCGAAAAGTTCCTTCATAGTCATACACTACACTCCCTCTTTTGTGTTTTTTGTCCCAATACCTCTGTTTATCAGTATAGCATAAAAAAAGCACCCCTGATATATCAATATTGGCATATCATAGGTACTTTTTTGACTTGTTTTTATCCTCGTTCCCACTCATTCAGCATCTGTTCCAGCGCCTGCAGGCTCTCCACCTGATTGATCGCCGCGCGCAGCTTTGCCGAATGCGGAAAGCCTGCCGTATACCATGCAACATGCTTGCGCATTTCGCGGATACCGATCGCACCGCCCTTATATTCCACCTGCATCCGTGCATGGCGGAGCATCATTTCTTTTACCTCATGCTGGGTCGGCCTTGCAAGTGTCTCGCCTGTTTCCATATAATGAAGAATCTGTTTAAAAATCCACGGATTTCCTTCCGCGCCGCGTCCGATCATGATTCCGTCACAGCCGGTCTGCTCCACCAGTGCCTCGGCACTCGCCGCATCTGTCACATCGCCGTTTCCGATAACCGGAATCGAGACTGCCTCTTTTACCCGGCGGATGATATCCCAGTCTGCTTTTCCGGAATAAAACTGCGCTCTCGTTCTTCCATGAACCGCAACTGCGGCCACTCCGCAGTCCTCGAGGATCTTCGCAATTTCCACAGCATTCGCCGATTCTTCGTTAAAGCCCTTTCGGATCTTTACGGTTACGGGCTTTTTCACCGCCTTTACCATGCCCGTCACGATTTCCCGCACCAGATGCGGATCCTTCATAAGTGCCGAGCCTTCGCCGTTATTGACAACCTTTGGCACCGGACAGCCCATGTTAAAATCCAGAATATCAAACGGCCTTTCTTCGATCTGCGCGGCAATCTGCCCCAAAATCTCCGGATCACTGCCGAAAAGCTGCAGGGACACCGGATGCTCACCCGGATCGATCGTCATCAGATCCTCGGTATTTTTATTTTTATATAAAATTGCCTTCGCGCTCACCATTTCCATACAGATCAGGCCCGCGCCCTGCTCCTTGCACAGAACACGAAACGGCAGATCCGTCACCCCCGCCATCGGTGCAAGCACGAGTGGGTTTGGCATCTCCACGTTTCCGATTTTCAGTGGCGGCATCTTTTGCAGTGTACGTTTCTTATTTTCCATTCGGCTTCTCTCCGTCCTCTTCCATCAGCGCCTCCTCCGGCACCTCCTCACCGAGGAAGAAGACACGGTAATACAGCTCCAGGGATTCCAACAGCTCCTTTTTTTCTTCCTGATACTGCTTAATCCGAAGCGCGCCGCCGATCTCGTCGTACATCGCATCTGCGTCTACGGCCTCTGTCTCAAACTGCAGACTTCCGTCGCTGTCGAACCACATGGTAAAAATACCGCCGATTTCCACTGTAAACATAACACACACAACATGAAGCTCATCCTGCACAGACTGTGGCAGGGATGCAAAATCCTGGTTAAAATAATATTTCTGTTCGTATGCACTTGCTCCGCAAAGCACTACTTTTTCATTATCTGAATACATAATTTTTCCTTTCTCTTCCTTTTCCGGTCTCTCTATACGTAGCTGTATAAGCCTCGCACTGAAACCTCACCGGAATGCACCTCAGCGATCGTTCCGTCCTCTTTTTGCACGCGCAGCTCACCGGTCGGCGTGATGCCAAGTGCAACGCCCTCGAACGGTTCCTTCGGATCGAGTACACGCACCGGCTGGTCTTTGTTTGCAAGCACAGCCTCATATGCTTCCTTCAGCCCGGAGAGATCCCCTGCTTCCAGGAATTTTTCATAGTCCTCCTCAAATGCCTCCAGCACTGCTGCGACCACTTTCGCCCGGTTGACGGGATGACCCATTTCTATCGCCAGTGAGGTCGCAATCTCCGCGATTTCTTCCGGGAATTCCATCTGATTGACATTGATTCCGGTTCCGATGACAACATAATTGATGTAATCAATCTGTGCGCTCATCTCTGTCAGGATACCACAGAGCTTTTTCCCATTCAGCACTACGTCGTTCGGCCATTTGATTTTCGTATCGACACCGAGCGCTCTTTGCACACCCTGCACTACGGCAAGTCCCATTACAATCGTCAGCATCGGTGCTTTGGCCGGCTCAAGATCCGGGTACAGCAGAATCGACATCGAAACGGAAGTTCCCTCCGGCGATTTCCAGACTCTGCCGCGGCGGCCTTTTCCGGCGGTCTGCGTCTCGGCCGTTGTCAGAGTGCCGTTCGGCGCACCTTCTTCCGCCAGCCGCTTCGCCCACGTGTTTGTCGAATCCACCTCGCGGCTGTAATAAACCGTCTGTCCGACATATTTCGTATGCGTGCGGCTTTCCAGCTCATCCTTCGTTACGAGATCCGGCTCATTTAACAGACGGTATCCCTTATTCTGAACGGCCTCAATTTCGTATCCTTCTTCTTTCAACTGATTCATCATCTTCCATACTGCGGTGCGGGAAATCCCAAAATGTTCACACAGCTCCTGTCCGGAAACATTTTTTCCGGATTCCCGCAGAAGACGCAGCGTCTCGGCTCTCTTATTTTCCAGCATATCGTATCTTCACACTCCCCGTGTCGCTTTCTCACATAAGAAGCACGCTTTCTTCGTTTCGTAAAATCAACAGCAGCGCTGCGGAAGAGTTTTCCGCAGCGCTGCTGTGCGTGTTTCTTCGTTATTCTATTATACACAGTCTATTCCGGTTTTTCCACCCAAAACTTTATGCTCCGAGAGTCGCTGCCATAACTGCTTTGATCGTATGCATACGGTTCTCTGCTTCTTCGAATACTCTCGACTGCGCAGATTCAAACACCTCATCGGTTACTTCCATCTCGTTCAGGCCGTAGCGGTCGTGGATCTCTTTTCCAATCTTTGTTTTCAGATCGTGGAAGGACGGCAGGCAGTGCAGGAATACGGCGGTATCTTTTGCATTTGCCATTGCTTCTTTTGTGACACGGTACGGAGTCAGATCGTGGATTCTCTCCTCCCATACGCTGTCCGGCTCACCCATAGATACCCAGACATCGGTGTAGATAACATCGGCATCTTTTGTTCCCTCTTTTACGTCCTCTGTGAGGGTGATGGTTGCACCGCTCTCCTTTGCATACTCCTCACACTGAGCCACAAGCTCTGCGTTCGGGAAGTATTTCTTCGGTGCACAGGCCACAAAATCCATTCCCATCTTGGCAGATGCAATCATCAGGGAATTTCCCATATTGTAGCGGGCATCGCCCATGTAAACGAATTTGATGCCTTTTAAATGGCCGAATTCTTCCTGGATCGTCAGCATGTCGGCGAGCATCTGTGTCGGATGATACTCATTCGTCAGTCCGTTCCATACCGGAACTTTCGAATATTTTGCCAGCTCTTCTACAATCTCCTGGCCGAATCCACGGTACTCAATTCCCTCATACATACCGGCAAGAACGCGGGCAGTATCTTTAATGCTCTCTTTTTTGCCGATCTGGGAACCGGTCGGATCCAGATACGTTGTCCCCATACCGAGATCGTGTGCAGCTACCTCGAAGGAACAGCGGGTTCTGGTGCTGGTTTTCTCAAAAATCAGTGCAACGTTTTTACCACGCAGGGTATCCACCGGAATGCCTTTCTTTTTCTTCTCCTTCAGCTCTGCGGACAGATCCAGCAGATAGGCAATCTCTTCCGGTGTAAAATCTTTCAATGTCAGAAAATCGCGTCCTTTTAAATCCATGGCTTGTTCCTCCTTATATCTGCATATGGTGTATTTTATTATTTCCTATACTGTGATGTTGGGTCAAAAAGTTTTTTGCCCCTTGGTTTCCTTGAATAGTCTCTATTATGAAACAGACCTGTTCATCTGTCAAGAGGAAAATGTATATTTTTACGTATTTTCTTTATATTATTCATATAATATGCATTTTTATGCACTTTAAAAACACTCTCTTTCCATTTTTCCCGTTATCACGGCTGTCACCGGGGGCTCTTGTAACTGCGGACTTTTGTTCGCTGTCCATGAAAAATCTCCCACATCCGGCATCACGCTTTCTGTGGGAGAATTCTCTTTTTCTTATCGATTTATCTCTATTTTACTTCTGCACTTCTTTTCCTGCCGGCATTTTCTGTTCCTCCACAATACCTTTGAATGTGGTGGCCAGACTTGCCAGTCCCTGCAGATCGGACGGAACAACAATCTTTGTTGCCTTTCCATTTGCCAGAACACCGAGTGCCTCGAGGCTCTTTAAGGTAAGAACAGCATCGTCCGCACCGGCTTCTTTGATCGCGCGGATACCATCGGCATTTGCCTGCTGTACTTTGAGGATTGCCTCTGCCTGGCCTTCTGCCTCACGGATCCGTTTCTCTTTTTCTGCCTCTGCGCGAAGAATAGCCGCCTGTTTTTCAGCCTCTGCATCGAGGATGGCCGACTGTTTTTTACCTTCGGCAACAAGGATGGTCGATTTTTTCTCTCCTTCTGCAATCAGGATTGCTTCACGGCGTTCACGCTCTGCCTTCATCTGTTTCTCCATTGCTTCCTGGATGGCTGCCGGAGGCATAATGTTTTTCAGCTCGACACGGTTTACTTTAATTCCCCACGGATCGGTCGCGATATCAAGCGCAGCCTGCATCTTCGTGTTGATGATCTCACGGGATGTCAGCGTTTCATCGAGCTCCAGATCTCCGATGATGTTTCGAAGCGTTGTTGCCGTCAGGTTTTCAATTGCCATCAGCGGATTGACAACACCGTATGCAAACAGCTTCGGATCAGTAATCTGGAAGAATACAACGGTATCAATCTGCATCGTAACATTATCTTTTGTGATAACCGGCTGCGGCGGGAAATCCACCACCTGCTCTTTCAGATTCACGCGAATCGCTACACGCTCGATAAACGGAACCTTGAAATGAAGACCGGTTGCCCAGGTGTCCTTGTATTTTCCAAGGCTCTCTACCACGTAAGCACTGGCCTGAGGTACAATTTTCACACATGATGCTGCGATAAACAATGCCACCACAAGAAGCAAAATCAATAAAATTCCTGCAATTCCTCCACCACTCATGTTTCATTTCCTCCTTCTTTTTCTTTGACCTTTACAATCAGCTTGACACCTTCCACACGGAGCACTGCAACAACAGCGTCCACGGGAATCGTGCCTCCTTCGTTCTCTGTACGCGCAGTCCACATGTTTCCTCCAAGCGAAACCTTTCCGGTTCCCGCAAGATTGGAGATTTCTTCCGTCACGACTCCTTCCATGCCAACCACACGGTCCACGTTCGTCTTCAGTGTATCCTTATTCAGAAAGCGAACGGCGAGCGGACGTGTAAAAAACAGAAGTACCAGCGATACAACAAGAAACAGTACAATCTGAATCACAATCCCGGCTCCGCACATGGCAGCGATCAAAGCAACAAGCGCTCCACCTGCAAACCAGATCGTCGCAAGGCCAAGTGTTGCTGCTTCAATCACCAGGAATACAATAAGCGCAACCAGCCAGTAAATCGCAAATTCCATGTAGTTTCTCCCCCTTTCTGAAAAATTAGCTGTTGGGTTTATCATACTATAATGGCGAAAAAATAACAAGCAAAGTTAAAAACATTCAGAAAAAAGAAAGATTTGTCAGGAATCGTCTACAGACTGTCAATTCCAAGCCGGGACATGAAAACGAGGATAGCTGACAAAAAACCATATGCGTGAATACGTAAAAATAATACGAGGGTAAAACTTAATAGTTTCCAGAATACCGATTTGATTTGAACTGCGTAATGCAGGCAATTCCGTATCGTCAGGATTTTTCGAACAAACGGATCTGACCCATACTGTTTCAGCAGCTTTCTGACCACAGAAACATTTTCTCCTTCATACGTCATCTCTTCCTTCGCCAGATACATTGCACCAATCACCAGGTGAAACAGCATCAGGTCACCATAATCCTTTTCCATCCTGCGTTCCTTCAAAAACGCTTCAAAGTCCGAGGCAATCTGAATCCAGTTTTGCATCAGCTTCTTTTTCGGACGAAACGTCACAGACTGCAGATTTTCCCGGTAGAGCACAATGCTCTGCGGTACAAAAGCATATTTCGGTTCGCATGCGCAGCAGCGGAAATTGTGTGCTTTGTCCTCCGCATAAGTATATTGCGGAACCCATAGTGCATGTTCTATCAAAAAATCTTTTCGATAAAGCTTTCCCCAGTCGTACGATAAACTTCCGAATTGGAAAAAGCCTTTAAAACGAAAAGCAACACTATCTGGATCTTCTTTTTCTAACCAATTTCTGCATTCAACCCTTTCACCATTTTCCTTCCATCTGTGGTAATTTCCGACCACAATATCCGCATTCTTTTTTTCTGCCTGTCGCACCATAGAACGGATCGCATTTTTCTCATCCATTTTATCGTCTGCATCCAGAAAAAGAAGATACTTTCCCGCTGCTGCAGCAGTCCCTGCATTCCGGGACGCTGCACAGCCTGCATTCTTCTGATTCAGGATGTGAATCCTTTTATCTGCCCGCGCACTTTCCGCGCATATTTCAGGCGAGCGGTCCGTCGACCCATCATTCACCAAAATGATTTCCAGTTCTGGATAATCCTGCATCCCAACACTTTCCAGACATTCCCTCAAAAATTTTCCCGTCAAATTCCTGCTGATACCGGCTTCCATCCAGTGCCAGGCGGAATCCCTCGCCGACCGTGTCATCACAGATCTCCACACCTTCGCCTGCGTTCTGCTGAATCAGTTTCGCCAGATCCATCTGTGTGATGACTTCTCCCGATGTGATGTGGTACAGCGGATACTTCGGGTGTTCCTCCATCATCACGCGGTACGCAAATTCGACGGCGTCGTTCTGGTAGATCATCGAAAACGCGTTGCGGCTGTTGGCTGCAATCTGATTTGTTTTCAGCATCTCCAGCGTCATCTGGAAACACAGATTGTTGTCTGCTTTTCCTTTCCGCGGAATATCATACAGATGATCAAACCGCAGAATCCGTGTGTCCATCTCTCTCGTGTCGCGGTAGCTCTTGCAGATATTTTCGCCCTGCAGGATCGCCATCGCCTGAAAGCTTTTGGCGGATGCCGGTTCTGTCTCTTGAATATCCGCCATATAGGACCGGCCGTAAACTGCCTCGGAGGACAGGTAGACGAATCGTCCTTTGGGATTGAATGCGTAAGCGGACAGAAGATTGGTCAGATCCGCCGTGAAACGGACAGACTCTCTTCTTGCATCGCTCCAGTCATAGTTGGTATCATAGGCCCCGAGAAAAATCACAAGATCCGGGTTTACGTTTGAAAAGATTTCGCGGACACTCTCGCTGTCGTACGGGAAATTGTACCGTTCAAATACGCGGCGGTACTTTCCTCTTCCATCCCGCTTTCCCGTAAGCAGATACGTTTTATGTCCGTCTTTTTCCATTTTGATGATCAGGGCATCCATCAGTCTGCTCTCGCCACCGACCAAAAATACTACCATACTTTATCCTCTTCGTTTTCGTAGATTCCTCACTCCAGGATCCCGCAGTTCCGAAATGTTTTCAGCACCGCGCTGACATCCTCCTGCACTTCCTCCGCCGGCACATCGTAGGCTTTTCCAAGCCACTCCGAAATCTCCTCTGCGGATGCGGCATCGCCGGTCTGCTCGTAAATAAAAGCAGCAGTTTCGCTTAGTGTAAGTACCTGATTCATTTTTTCTGTCGTCGCCCCATATGGAATCAGAACATATTCGTCTGCAAGCTGTCTGAGTACAAAATCACCTTTTCTGGTCATTTTTATCTCCATTCACTTAAGTTTTGCTTTTCTTCCTGACGGCAGGAAAAAGCAATCATACTAATAATTTTATTATAGCTCTAACCTATTACATTGTAAACTATATTTTACTTTTATTGATATCTGTAATAAAGTTTTATTTATTTTCCATTTTGTGGTATACTAAACTATATCAAACTTTTTCCCAAAAGGAGTCTCTTATGCAGCCGCTTAATACCGTTTATTTACAGATTTTGAAAAATTTATGCACAGATTCATCTGATCCCGTCACGCTTACCGGTGTGGATGCTTCCGCTTTATACCGCCTTGCGGAAAAACACTGTTCACTTCCGTTTCTTCTGCCATATTTTGAGAATCAGCCGCAGTTTTCCGCTCTCAAACAGCAGACGAAGCAGATGCTGCTCTCCTATTATCAGTTAGAGCACTTTACCAGTCTCACTTTTTCGCTGCTCCTCGCAGAGAAAATCCCGTGCTTTCTGTTAAAAGGAATCAGTCTCGCCGCCAATTATCCGGTTCCCGAATACCGGAAGCTGGGAGATCTGGATCTCTATATCAATGAAAAAGAAGCTTTTTCCCGTGCCTGCCGGATTCTCGAGGCGCATGGCTGCGTCGAAGAGCCGGAAGACAGTGACCACCACGTTACCTACCGCTATACGTTCCCGGACACGCACCGTTCCTTCACGCTTGAGCTGCACTACCGCATCATCGGCGTCTATCAGTTTGCCCGTGCGAATGAGCTGGTGGACGAGATTTTCTCTGCGGATCATCTGAAAGCATCTTCCCTTACGCTTTACGGTCAGTCCTATCCGGTGCTGCCGCCGACGGAAAATGTTTTTTACATGCTGCATCATATGCTGAAGCACTACCTCTACAGCGGCTTCGGCAGCCGTCTGCTCTGTGACTTTACGCTGTATCTTAAAAAATATGCACCGGAAGTTGATTTTGAAAAAATTCACTTCTGGTGCAGAGAATCAAAAATTTTTCATCTTTACGAGCTGATTCTGGAATCCTGCCGCATTTATTTCGGTCTGCCATCCTCTGTTGACCCGAAGGTACACTGCTCCGCCGCCGACTGTGCTGTATTTCTCGAGAAAATTCTCGCGGATGGCGACTTTGGCAGTGACACGGAGCGGAAAATCGTAAGCCGCGGCTCTTACCGGCACGCCGGTGTCCGTGCCTGGTTCCACGAAGGGCATGTTCAGATGAAGTTGCGGTTTCCAAAGCTCCACAAATGCGTCCTCCTCTGGCCGGTGCTGTTGGGTATCACGTTTTTCTGTTTTCTTTCCAACACATACCGTGTCCGCCACACCACGCTGCGGCAGACACTGGCAGACTTCCGGGCGGATAATCAGAAAACCAAGCTTCTGAAAATTTTTGATAATAACGATGCTTCCTGAACATCTTCCAAAACAAAACAGAAAAAGAGTAAACGAACGTCTCCCCTTGTTCGCTTACTCTTTTTCTATTGGATCCATCTATCTATAGGAATGCATTTCCCCTCCGCCTATCCCCTTGCGAAGGTTCCATGCTTATTTTTTAATAAAAGTGCTGATATCCAATCTGGATTCCGCTGCCGTAGCCGCTGTTGAAATACAGACATCCGCCAACTGGGCTCTCGCCTGCAAGTGCAGCCTGTGCAGCTGCGTAACAGTCACTTCTTGCTCCACGGGCGAGCACACTCTGGAATGTTCCGGTCGCAACCGGTGTGAACTGTCCGCTCTGATAAATAACGCCGGAAATGCTGTTCGGGAAAGAACCGCTGTTGACACGGTTTACCACAACTGCTCCGACTGCCACCATTCCTGTGTAGCTCTCGCCGCCTGCCTCGCACTCGATCAGTGCTGCAAGCATTGCCACATCATTGCTGTCTGCGGAAATTACCGATGCACTGCCTGCTGTGGAGACTGCTGCTGCGCTGCTTGCCGCACAGGCCTGTGATGCCTGGTATTCCTCCATGGAAACAGCACCTTTTAACTCCTCTGAAAGTGTCACATAGTCTCCATGAACATATGCGCTGCTTCCGCTGTACTGAATCTGATACCAGTCAGCCTCTTCGCCGAATATGCTGACTTCACCATTCTGTGTCAGTGTTCCAACCTGTGCGGAATCTGTGGATGCTGCCTCACGGACACGAAGGCTGTCCGCCTGAACAACTCCGATGATACCGCACATATTGCGGTAATGTGCTTTTGCCTCTTCCCCAAATACCAGATATTCATTCTTTATGTAGCCTTCTACACCATTGGAAGAGATCTTGCTCCACTCGTCTCCTTTTTCTGTTACAGTAACCGCATAGCCCGGCATCAGAACTCCGACGATCTCGGAATCTGCGTTTGCCTCGCTGCGGATGTTGGCATATCCTTCTACGTTTGCTGCAGCCATTGTGCTCCAGTCTGTTTTATTTAAAATGGTTTCTTCCTTTGTCTCTGCTTTTACGGGTGCAGCCATGATGACAGTCAGTGTGAGCACGCTCCCCAGGATGCCCGGCACATAACTTTTTTTGAATGTCATACTTACCTCCTGAACAATTATTACGTTTTTGTTACATCTTGTTACAAACTGATTCTACCAGTGTTACATCTTTTTGTCAACTGGAACATTTCGACAACATTCCTGTCTTTTTCCATCGTTTTTTTCATGGAGCCCACAATTTTTCACCACTTTTCCGCTTTTTTGACGAATTGGATCGGTTTTTATTCCCACTTTTTCTTCTGCATGCGGCCTGCCTGGAATACTTTTCCGTGTCTTATTTCCTTCTTTTTATTTTGCTTTTGTTTCACATTCTGCCCTTTCTGCCCTCTTTTTCCGCAAATATTTTTTAAGAAATTGTGACAGTTCTTTTTCTATTTTTCGACATGCATTACAAACCTTTTCCACTTTTGACGCATTTTCAAATTTTCTTTTAACTTTTTATTTTTATATGATATTTCTTTCTATAT
>OAUU01000838.1_pt1 | contig 15453 bp, 13 predicted proteins | sample 1501381 | NCBI WGS metagenome assembly OAUU01 (sample SAMEA2580057, study PRJEB22360) | human gut metagenome | reverse complement strand
TCGCTTATGTGATGGCAAAGCACGCAGACCCTTCCATCCCGGATACGCCGGAGGAATGGCTGGACGGCTTTAACACCTTCTCCATCTATCAGGTGCTGCCTCAGATCATTGAGCTGTGGGGACTGAACACCCAGACGGAGGTGCAGGCTAAAAAAACTTCGTGCAACGGACCGGGAAATGACAACGCCGTTGTTTCTGCTTCGATGTGTGCAGTTGGGGCTTTCCATCGGGGAGCTTGATCTTCTGACCATCGGCCTGGTCAATGACATGTATGTGGAGAGCCGCAACGACGAGCATAAATACGCTGTGGTAGCGACACAGAAAGATTTCGATTTATTTTAACCGAGATATCCACACCTTTTGCAGAAAAAAAACCATAGACAAAGGGAAAATCAGAAAAGGTGCTGATTTTCAAAGTTGCCTGGAGAAATCCGGGTATTTTCTATTTCAGGGGGTGAGTGACACATGGCAAGCCGGATCAAGGGAATCACGGTGGAGATCGGCGGCGATACCAGCGGTCTGGAAAAAGCGCTGTCTGATGTGAACAATTCCATAAAGAAGACCCAGAGCCAGCTGCGGGATGTGAATAATCTCCTGAAGCTGGACCCGTCCAACACGGTACTTCTGGCCCAGAAGCAGGAACTGCTACAGTCTGCCATCGGGGATACAGAAAAGAAGCTGCAGGCTTTGGAGCAGGCTCAGGAGGATGTGACGAAAGCCTTTGAGCGGGGTGATCTGGGAAAAGACCAGTACATGGCCTTTCAGCGTGAGGTGGAGGAAACCAGAGGGACACTGAACCGCTACAAAGCCGATCTGTCCGGCTTGCAGTCCGAACAGGAACGGCTCTCCACCAACACCGAGAGGCTCAGCAAACTGTTCGCTGCTACAGAATCCAGCGTGGACGATTATGCGGATGTGCTGGGAAGCAAACTGGTGAATGCCATCAAGAGCGGTACGGCTTCTTCGGATCAGTTAAAGACTGCCATTGAGAAGATTGGACGGTCTGCTACCGGCGGCAAGGCAGATATCAGGCAGCTGACGGATGCTTTGGATACGGTGGATGACGGGCAGGCCATCCGAAACCTCATTGAGGATCTGAACGATGTGGGGGATGCTGCCCAGGATGCCGCAGGCGATATCGGAGAGATTGCGGAAGCCACAAAGGGAGCCGCCCTTATGGAAGCTGCTGATCAGCTGTCTGTTGTCGGGGATAAGATCCAGGACATTGGTGACAAGGCGGTGTCTGCCTATGCGGAGACGGAAAATGCGGTCACGAAGGTAAATGCCTATTTCGGGGAAACCGGGGCGGCGGCTGAGGCCAGTGCAGAGATCGTGAAGGATGTTTATGGTGCCGGTGTGGGTGACAGCATGGAGTCTGTGGCGGATGCCGTCATCATGGTAAAGAAGAACCTTGGGGAACTTTCCGATACTGACCTGACCAACCTGACACAGCAGGCGCTGACACTGGATGAACTGTACGGTATCGACATGAACGAGACCCTGCGTGGTGTCAATGCTTTGATGAAGCAGTACGGCATGACAGCCCAGGAAGCGATGGACTATATCGTCAAGGGTACACAGAACGGTCTGGATAAGACCAATGAGCTGGGGGATAATCTCTCCGAGTATTCGGGCAAGTTCGCTCAGGCGAGCTATTCCGCATCTGAGTATTTCCAGCTTTTGCAGAACGGCCTGGAGGGCGGCGCTTACAACCTGGATAAGGTCAATGACGCCATCAATGAGGTGACCACCAGACTGGCGGACGGCACCATCGGGGATTCCATCGATCTGTATTCTCAGAAGACCCAGGGGCTGTTTCTGGCATGGCAGAACGGAGAAGCTACTCAGAAGCAGGTCATTGATTCCATTGTGGCGGATATCGCAAACTGTACCAGTGAGCAGCAGGCGTTAAACATGGCGGCAGAGGCCTTCGGAACCATGGCCGAGGATGGGAACCTGAAATTCATCACTTCCCTGACTTCCGTGGGCGAGACCTATGACAGCGTGGCAGGCTCGGCACAGAATCTGTTCGACCAGACCGGCACTCCCATGCAGGAGATGGAAGCCAACACCAGGAAGTTGCAGCAGGCTTTGGTACCTCTGGGAGAAAAGATCGTGGAACTGGCCAACGTGGTGCTGCCGCCTCTGGTGGCGATCATCACTGCGGTGAGCGAGGTCTTTGGCATGCTGCCGGAGCCGGTGCAGAATTTTGTAATTATCCTGGGCGCATTGCTGGTGGCATTTACTGCCTTGGTGCCGATCATTGCGGCTCTTGCGGTGTCCTTCGGGGCATTGAATATTTCCCTGCTTCCGATTATCGGCATCATTGCTGCAGTGGCTGCAGCGATTGCGGTGATTATCGCTGTGGTGAAAAACTGGGGTGCGATCACACAGTGGTTCGGGCAGCTGTGGGAAACCGTATCCGCCAAGCTGATGGAGCTTTGGGACAAGGTGGTAATCTTCTTTACGGAGACAATCCCGGCGGCGGCTCAGAAATTCGTGGATTTCTTCTCCGCTATCCCTCAGTGGTGGAGCAATCTGTGGTCGCAGATATCCGCATTTTTCGTCAGCATCTGGAACAATATCAAAAATACAGCGTCGCAGGTCTGGAACGCCATCAGGCAGACGGCGGTCAATGCGGCGAACGGGCTGAAGCAGGGAGTTCAGAATATCTTCTCGGCATTGTCCCAGTTTGTTTCGCAGATCTGGAACACGCTGAAGCAGACCGCCTCCAATATCTGGAACGGCATCAAGAATACGGTGGTAAATATCGCCACAGGGCTGAAGGACGCTGCGGTGAACGCCTTTAAAAATCTGGTTTCCGGTATCCGTTCTGTCTTGTCCGGCCTGACGTCTGTGATCAAAAACGGCTTCTCCGGGGCAATCTCCTTTATCACCAGTTTGCCGGGGAAAGCCCTGCAGTGGGGAAAGGATTTCATTCAGGGGCTGATCAACGGGATTTCCAGTATGATCCAGAGCGTGATCAATACGGTGTCCGGTCTGGCTGACCGTATCCGTTCCTTCCTGCACTTTTCCGCACCGGATGAAGGGCCTCTTTCTGATTATGAGACCTGGATGCCGGACTTTATGAAAGGACTGGCAGGCGGCATCGAGAAAAACCGGAAGCTGGTGGAAAACGCGGTAAAGGATGTGGCATCGGATATGGTGATCACTCCGAAGATGAATGCATCCGGATATGGATATACCGATGGGCTCATGGCAGGCGGCAGTATGGCGGACATAATCTCCGGTATCTCGTCTGCGGTAACGGAAGCATTGACCGGCTTTTCCGGTCAGCAGGGCAATATCGTAATTCCTGTGTATGTAGGCGGCACTTTGCTGGATGAACTGGTAGTGACAGCCCAGGCAAGGCAGAACCTGCGGTCAGGAGGGAGGTAAGACATGGCATTTATACAGTATCTGACTTTTGACGGGATCGCTCTCCCTCTTCCGGATTCTTATGAAGTGCAGATGAATGATGTGGAGGCGGATTCCGGCGGTGAAACAGAGGCCGGGACGGTGCAGAGGGATGTGGTACGCCTTGGAGTGGTGAGCATCCCCGTGAGCTTCTCCGTCTCCGCAAAGTGGCTCCAGATCCTGACAGAGTTTAAGCAGAAGGAAAAGATTTCTGTGGGATACTTTGACACGGAAACACTGGCAACAAAGACAGCGGAGATGTATATCGAAGGATATAAGGCGTCCCTGGTGAAGGATACTTCCCGGAAGGGGCTGTGGACGGTGAGTTTTACGTTGAAGGAACTATAAAGCGATCTTGTGTATCTGAGCACTTTATAGTATATTGATGTAAACAGAAACAAGGAGTGGACGAGGAATTGAAAATAATATGGATAGATGGGTAATTCGGTGTAGGAAAAACTGCCACAGCGAACTTAATCGTTCAAAAAAAAGACCAAGCTTATCTCCTTGAGTTTGATACTTTACAAAAGACTTATAAGCCACAAACCGAGATAGAAATGATTAGCGCTTTTTTTGGTCCAACTTATCCTGAAGCAAAAGCGTATTTAATTAAAGAGTTCAAAAGAACGATTCAGAAGATCGTATCAGATAATAGGTATAACTATTTGGTAATACCGATTGCATTGATTAATGATTTGTGCAGAAAAGAACTTGTTGAGTTCTATACTGACATCGATAATTATCATTTTATATTGACAGCTACAGACGATGTGATTAAGCATCGAGCATCAAATCAGGATAATCGGGATATGAACTTGGTATTAACACATATGCAAACAGCAAAGGCGTATTTAAATACTCACTATCCCGACGCTGTTAGAATAGACACATCAAACATTGGCATTGATCAAGTGGTCGAAAAAATCATAGAAATCATTGATTAAGGCACTTATGTGTTAGTATTGAATTTAAGGCATCAGTCAGAAATGATTGGTGCTTTTTTGATGCCTGAAAACGGAAGGAGGGGTGTCCGATGTACCCGGTAAGTGAGGCGTTCCTGCAGGCGGTGCAGGGGAACACCCGTAACATTTACTGGACGGGAAAGATCACGACAGTGGCCGGTGTGGAGTATTCCTTTACGCAGGAGGATATCGTAAAAGGCAGCGGTTATATCACGGCTCAGTGCTGCGGCAATTCGGAGATTGAGCTTGGCGCTGTGTATGCGGCAGAGATGGGGATCAGCCTGTTTCTTGATATCGACCGGTACACGCTGGAGGACGCAAAGATGGAGCTGTCTTATCATCTGCGGCTGGCAGACGGAAGCTATGAAGCAGTGCCCATGGGAATCTTTGAGGTAAGTGAAGCCAACCGGACAGCTCATGTGCTGGAACTGAAGGCCTATGATTACATGCTCCGGTTTGACCGGGATTTCAATGGCTTTGAGACTATTGGCACAGCTTACGGAATGATGGCGCTGTGCAGTACGGCCTGTGGGGTGGAGCTGGCCCAGAGCCAGGCAGAGATCGAGGCGCTTCCCAATGGCTCGGAACTGCTCTCCATCTATCCGGAGAATGATATTGAAACCTACCGGGACGTGCTGTACTTTACAGCCCAGGTGCTAAGCGGCTTCTTCTGCATCAACCGGGAGGGCAGGCTGGAGTTTCGCCAGTATGGGAATACCCCGGTGATGGAGATTATGCAGAAGCACCGATTTTCCAGCAGCTTCTCTGATTTTGTGACCAGATACACGGCAGTCAGTTCTACCAACCTGCGGACGCAGACTTCTGAGTATTATGCTCTGGAAGAGGATGACGGGCTGACCATGAATCTGGGCATCAATCCCCTGCTCCAGTTCGGTCTGGAGGAAACCAGAGCAGAACTTTGCCGCAACATCCTCACAGCCCTGTCTGTGGTCAATTACGTTCCCTTTGATTCGGATACCATTGGAAATCCGGCTCTGGATTTGGGGGATGTGCTGATCTTCTCCGGTGGTCAGGCGGACAGCCAGCAGATCACCTGTGTGACGTCTTTTACAGTGAAGATTGGCGGCAGGCAGAGCCTGAAATGTGTGGGAAAGAATCCAAGACTGTCCCAGGTGAAGTCAAAGAATGACAAGAACATCTCCGGCCTCTTAAACCAGATCGAGGCGGGAAAGATCGGTATCCACACTTTTACCAATGCCTCTGCCTATACCCTTGGAGAGACAAACGTGCGGATCATCAGCATTGAGTTTGCGTCCAAAGAGGAAAACCACGCACAGTTCTTCGGGCAGGTGGTGGTGGATGCTGTGGCTGATGCGATGGAAAGAACGGCAAATGCCAGCGGCACAATTGTGGTGCCGTTTCCCACATCTGCTGCCGGGGGCACGGATGGCAGCACAGACGCTTCTTCGGATGGAAGTACCGATACGTCTGAGGATACATCCACATCGGCAGATACTACGGATGTTTCCGTAGATGTCAGTCTGCCGGTCACCTGGACGGAGGACGGGAAGGTGATCTGCTACGTGACCTTTGAACTGAATGATGCGGAGATCCTGCTGCATCATCCGGTGGAGACCTGGCACAGCGGGAAGCATATCCTGTCGCTGTACTACCCGATTGAGAACGTGGTGCCTAACATCACGAATACCTTCAACGTGTATCTGCGGATGGAGAACGGCTCCGGCACGGTGGGTATCGGTGACTGCATCGCTTCCATCAGCGGTCAGGCGATGGCGGCTGCAGCTGCATGGGACGGAAAGATTACCATTGAAGAAAGCATTGGTCTGTTTGCGATTGGCGGCGGCCTGCAGGTGAAGAACTATGCGGATGTGATGGCCGTGGAGACGATGGAACTGGTACAGAGAAGCTATTCGGATACGATTACAGGCAGGACATCGATTGGCGCGTTCTGTCGCCCGGTGACGCTTTCATAGAGGGAGGAATGACAATGGTTTTAAAAGGTGTAATGACGATTGAACTGACGGATGAAACCACGGGAACCGTGGAGACTGTCACGGAAGAAAACATGATCACGAATGCGGTCAATGATATTTTAGGATGCAATCCCATGGGTATTTTTTATAATGCTTCGGATGAATATGACACCCGCATGGTCTGGAACGAGGAAATGCTGCCCATATGCCCCAACATGATCGGCGGCATCCTGCTGTTTTCCTCTGCGCTTACGGAGGAGGCAGGAAACCTCTATCCTTCCTCTTCCATGCTCCCTGTGGCCTATGCCTCCAATGACGTAAACGCTACAGCGAATACAAGAAGGGGAAGCATGAACCAGACAGAAAGCAAGGTGCTGGATAATGGTTACCGTTTTGTATGGGAGTTTACACCCTCTCAGGGAAACGGCACCATTGCAGCGGTGGGGCTTACTTCTAAGCAGGGCGGAGCAAATGCCTATGGGAGCGATGTAGGAACAGCAACTCCATTCCTGCAGCTGCGGGAAGTGGACATCGGTGCCTTGTCAGATGAAGTCTTAAATGAGCTGTTCCGGGTGGTGGAGTTGGATTTTGAGAACGGGCTTTTGTATACCATCGCTTACGCAAACAGCACAGTGCGGGTGAGCCGGTATCGCTGCCCGGTGTTTGATATCGGCCTGAATGAGAGACTGGATGATTCCACGCTGACTCTTCAGGATGAGACTGTCCTGACCTGCAGCACCTTTAAGTTCTACGGAAGCTATACGCCTTACGGAGATTTCATTGACGGGAAGGACGGTTACTGGTACGGCTTTTCCAATCAGGAGAATTCCTCCGGGGATGCCACCCTGCTTTGGATTAAGATCAAGAAGGATGACCTGACCTTTACGGAAGGCAGCTGGACCCTCTCCAATGTTACGATTCCTGCCATTGGAAGCTACACTACCACCAATTATCCCCAGAGGGATACCAGGGCAGTGATTCGGAATGGTTATCTGTATATCCCTTCCTATGACGATACGGGGATCTACAAAATCAACCTGTCCAATCAGGTGGATGTGACTCTGATTCCCTTTGGCTTTACATCGGAGATGAAGCCTCTGGGCGGCAGCGGAAGCTGTGAGAATTATCTGCAGCTGGTAGGTGACCTGATTATTGGCTGGGATTTTCTGGTGGATATAGGCGACAACGTGACGCAGACATTCGGAGAGGTGCGGTTTACGAATATCGCCACGCCGCTCTTTCAGTATAAGGAGTTTTGTATCTGCTGGTCGGCATCCTATGGAAATGAATACCGGCATGCCTACCTGCTGACACCGTATCTGGCAACGGTTAACAACCTCTCATCAGCGGTGGTGAAAACCGTGGATAAGACCATGAAGATCACCTACACGCTGACGGAGGCGTAAGTGGGAATCAGCGGGAAGATTTCTTAGATAGAGAGTTGTATCCGGGATTGGGCTCAGCTACATGGGAAAGTTTACGGGAGTCTTCATGAAGGTCTTTCTGGAGCCTGCGGATGGCGGCAGACTTGGATGCGATTTCTTTTTCAAGTTCTGCTTTCTGACGGTCTGCCAGTTCCTCTGCCGTCATGGGGCGGATATGAAGGAAGCCTTCCCCGTACTCCACTATGATGGTGCTGCCAATGGAAAAGCCCAATTCCTCCAGCCAACGGCCTTCCATCTGAATCTTCGGTACCTGGGTGTAGGAGCCGCCGGTACTTCGGCTCTTGTATACGACTTTGATGTTTTTCTGCTTCATGCGATTACCTCCTGTTTGATTTTGTGATTGTATATATCACTCTGTGCAGCAGGAATAGCAACTTAATTCTGTGTCATAAACTGCACAAATCTCTGGCGGCAGGATTGTGTACTAAGACACTTTATATAGAAACCTACAGTCGGCGCTCTTATGGGGCGTCCTTTTTATTTCAGGAAAGCGAGGGATTTCGTTATGAAAGAATTCTGGAACATGATCCAGCTGGTCTTTACCGCTATGGGCGGATGGCTTGGGTACTTCCTTGGGGGATGCGACGGCCTGCTCATTGCCCTGGTGCTGTTTGCGGTGGTGGATTATCTTACAGGTATTATGTGTGCCGTGGCGGACAAGAAGCTGTCCAGCCATGTGGGATTTAAGGGAATCTGCAGGAAGGTGCTGATTTTCCTGCTGGTTGGCATCGCCAACATCATTGATGTGCAGGTTATCGGTACAGGAAGTGTGATCCGGACAGCGGTGATCTTCTTTTATTTATCCAATGAGGGCGTGAGCATTCTGGAGAATGCGGCGCATCTGGGACTGCCGATTCCGGAGGCATTGAAGGCTGCCTTGGCCCAGATCCATGACAGAGCTTCGGATACCGATGGAAAGGACGGTGACGAGTAATGGCATTTACAAATAGTTCTATGGTGGCATACAAAAAGCTCAGCCCCAACCATTCCGGGCAGAGGACACACAGCATTGACCGCATCACACCTCACTGCGTGGTGGGCCAGTGTACGGCAGAGGGACTTGGAGACTGGTTTGCCAAGTCCTCTACAAAAGCATCCAGCAATTACGGCATTGACAAGGACGGGCGTGTCGGCCTGTACGTGGAGGAGAAGAACCGCTCCTGGTGCTCCTCTTCTAACGCCAATGACCAGAGGGCCGTCACCATCGAGTGCGCCTCGGACACTTCAGAGCCTTATGCATTCCGGGATGTGGTCTATCAGAAGCTGATTGCGCTGTGCGTGGATATCTGTAAGAGGAACGGCAAAAAGAAGCTGCTGTGGTTTGGAGATAAGGAAAGGACGCTGAACTACTCTCCCAAGGCGGATGAGATGGTGCTGACGGTTCATCGCTGGTTTGCCAACAAGTCCTGCCCCGGAAATTGGATGTACGCAAGGATGGCTGATCTGGCCGAGAAAGTCACAGCACAGCTTGGATGTAGTTCTGATTCTGGAGGAGGCACTGCTGGAAAGGGAACGCAGGCCGCTACCTTTGCAAATCTCTCAGAAGCAGAAGTGATCAAGAAGATCGGCGCTCTGTTCACGGCTGACCAGAAGAAAACCGGGATTCTGGCATCCGTGTCTCTGGCGCAGTTTATTCTGGAATCCGGGTATGGCAAAAGTGAGCTGGCGCAAAACGCCAACAACGTGTTTGGCATGAAGTGCTCCCTCTCCGGCAATACCTGGGCAGACTCCGTCTGGGACGGGACGAGTAAATACACCAAGCAGACAAAGGAGCAGAATGCGGATGGCAGCTATGTGACCATTACGGCTGATTTCCGTAAGTATCCCTGTGTGGAGGACTCTATCGCTGACCACAGTGCCTATCTGCTGGGCGCAAAGAACGGCAGCAGGCTTCGATATGACGGACTGAAAGGCTGTACGGATTACAAAAAGGCGGTGCAGATCATCAAGGACGGCGGCTATGCCACCAGTCTGACCTATGTGGAGAAGCTCTGCTCTATCATTGAGCGGTGGAACCTGACTCAGTATGATGTGAAGGAAGAAGTTGCCTGGTACCGTGTCCGCAAGACATGGGAGGATTCCAAGTCACAGATCGGAGCATTTAAGATTCTGGCGAATGCAAAGAAGTGTGCGGATGCCAATCCGGGATACAAGGTCTTTGACGCATCCGGCAAGGTGGTGTATGCGCCAGTCGCTTCTGCGGCGGATGTGCCGTTCCTTGTGAATGTCAGTATCTCCGACCTGAATATCCGCAAAGGGCCGGGGACGGACTACGCCAAGACCGGGAAGTTTACCGGCAAGGGAGTGTTCACCATCGTTGAGGTGAATTCCGGCAAAGGCTCCACGGCAGGTTGGGGACGGCTGAAATCAGGAGCGGGATGGATTTCGCTTGACTACGCAAAAAACATATAAACTAATGCAGGGCCTGTTGGTTTTTCCGGCAGACCCTTTTTTTCTATGCGCAAGTTCGTCAAAACGGCTCTCCCACCTCCAAAAGATATTGAGAGGTACTGCTCTCAGATTGGAGGAATATCTTATGACAAATGCTACTTTGACAGATTCAGATCTTGCCGCTTCGCTGAAAGAGGTGACCACGGAGCATTTCTTTACACCAGAGCAATTTCAACGTGATGCAGATTTCTATAGAGCCCAAAGAATCACAACCGCAATGCTCAATTCCGGACTTATTTCCTTGTCACAGTTCAACAAATTATCGGAGCTAAATCGGAAATCTTTCTCACCGTTTCTTGCCGAAATCATGCCGAAACTCGTTGATAAAGCTTAGCTTCAGAGGTAATATGTCACACTACCGAAGGGAGGTGAAGCCATTGAAAAAGGTCACAAAAATCAAGGGAAACAGCCATCAGCAGTTGTCGAAAAAGAAGCTCCGTGTTGCCGCCTATTGCCGTGTTTCCACAGACTCAGACGCACAGCTTGAAAGTCTGGAGGCGCAGAAAAGCCATTATGAAAATTATATTTCAAGCCGTGAGGATTGGCTCTTTGCAGGATTATACTATGATGAAGGGGTCTCCGGCACAAAAAAGGAAAAAAGGCCAGCGCTGTTGCAGATGATTGCAGACTGCAGAGCCGGAAAAATCGACTTTATCATCACCAAATCTATCAGTCGCTTTGCCCGGAATACTACTGACTGTCTCGAAATGGTACGCAAACTTTTAGAGCTGAACATTCCGGTTTATTTTGAGAAAGAAAATCTGAACACCGGCTCCATGGAAAGTGAGCTCTTTCTTGCCATATTAAGCAGTATGGCTGAAGGAGAATCTACTTCCATTTCCGAAAACAATAAATGGGCGATTCAGAAACGCTTTCAAAACGGAACCTTTAAACTCAGCTACCCGCCCTACGGATATGAATGGGATGGCGAGCAGATGATCATAAATCCGGATCAGGCAAGGATCGTCCGCTGGATTTTTACACAGGTGCTTTCCGGAAAAGGTACCCAGGCTATTGCGAATGAGCTGAACAGTAATAACATTCCCAGCAAAAAAGGAGGTCGATGGACTGCCACAACAATACGCGGTATGCTTGCCAACGAAAAATACACCGGTGATGTTATTTTTCAGAAAACCTATACGGACTCAAGCTTCAACCGGCACACCAACAACGGGGAAAGAGATCGCTATGCTCTTTCCGATCACCACGAGGCAATTATCACCCGAGAAGAATTTGAAGCTGTCAGCGCACTGGTAGCACAACGGGGAATAGAAAAAGGGATAGAAAAGGGCTGTGGAAAATACCAGAATCGCTACTGCTTCTCCGGAAAAATATTATGCGGCGAATGCGGAGATGTGTTTAAACGGCGAATCCATACCTGCTCAACCCACAAATATATCGCCTGGTGCTGCTGCACTCACATCGATGATAAAAGCCGCTGCTCCATGAAATACATTCGTGACGATGATCTGAAGGCTGCTTTTGTGACAATGATCAACAAACTTGTCTTTGGACATCGCATGATACTGATTCCCTATGTGAATGCCCTTAAGGATAACAATAAGGATGTTTCCCTGCACAGAATTCAAGAGCTTCAGAGCCTGCTGTTAGAAAATGCCGGTCAAAGAGAAACTTTGACAAAACTGATGGCCCAAGGCTACATTGACCAGATTCTTTATAATGAAGAAAACAATGCACTCTTATCCCAAGCAGAGCAATACCGCACGGAAATCAATGTCCTAAGCGAGCGCCTTTCGGGCGATACTTCGGAGCTTAAGGCTGCCATGGTCTTACTGAAATATGCTGAAAAAGCCGTGATGTTAGATGCCTTTGATGAAAATCTATTTGATCATACGGTAAACCGGATTCTTGTGCTTTCCAGGCATGCAGTTGCCTTTGAGTTAAAATGCGGGCTGACCTTAAAGGAAAGGATGTGATGAAATGGGACACACGCCCTTCGGATATCGGATAGAAAACGGAATTGCAGTAATAGACGAGGAATCTGCCACAAAGCTTCGCCGACTCTATGAGAATTATCTCTCCGGTATGAGTCTGAAAACCGCTGCAGCAAAAGCCGGAATCGAAACATATCACGGAACGGCAAAGCGCTTACTAATGACAAAGCATTATCTTGGGGATGACTTCTATCCGGCAATCATCGATAAGGCAACCTTCAGCAGGGCGCAGGAAGAGCTCATGAAACGTGCCTCTGCGCTGGGCAGGTTAAACAAAGCCACACCCCCGAGGTCAATCAAAATCCCCACTCTCTTTTCTATCTGTAAGATTGAGAAGCATTATGACAATCCAGCTGCACAGGCTGAATATATTTACAGCCTGATTGATTGTGAGGTGAAATAATGGGAAATGTAATGGTAATTCCTGCCAAAAGACAGGTGGGAAACAATGTAAAGAGAGGACAAAAGCCAAAGCTCCGAGTCGCAGCGTACTGCCGTGTCAGTACTGACAGCGATGAGCAGGCTACCAGCTATGAAGCCCAAATCGAACATTATACGGAATATATTTCAAAGAATCCGGACTGGGTACTGGCTGGTATATTTGCCGACGAAGGCATCACAGGTACCAACACCAAAAAGCGTACCGAGTTTAACCGCATGATCGACGAATGCATGGACGGAAATATTGACATGATTATCACTAAATCCATAAGCCGTTTTGCCAGAAACACCCTGGATTGCCTGAAATATATCCGCCAACTCAAGGAGAAAAACATCCCTGTGTTCTTCGAAAAAGAATCCATAAACACAATGGATTCCAAAGGAGAGGTTCTTCTGACTATAATGGCTTCCCTGGCTCAGCAGGAAAGTCAGAGTCTATCCCAGAACATCAAGCTGGGACTGCAATACCGCTACCAGCAAGGGCATGTACAGGTAAATCATAACCGTTTCCTCGGCTACACTAAGGATGCTGACGGTCATCTGATCATTGATCCCGACCAGGCAGAAATCGTCCGGCGCATCTACCGGGAATACCTGGAGGGATTTAGCATGGATAAGATTGCCGCTGGTCTTGAACGGGATGGGATTTTGACGGGCGCAGGCAAAGCCAAATGGCACACCAGCACCATCAACAAAATTCTGCGCAACGAAAAATACATGGGAGATGCTCTGCTTCAAAAAACCTACACAACCGATTTTCTGACCAAAAAACGCATCAAGAACAACGGCACCGTCCCTCAGTATTATGTGGAGAGCGACCATGAAGCCATCATTCCCAAAGACATTTTCCTGCTGGTCCAGGAAGAACTGGTACGCAGGAGAGTCGTTCGCACCAGTAAAAACGGGAAGCGCCGCAGCTATTCCTGCAAGCACTGTTTTGCACAGATGGTCTTCTGCGGGGACTGCGGGGAATTCTACCGCCGTGTCCACTGGAATAATCGCGGCTGCAAATCCATCGTATGGCGCTGCTGCAGTCGGTTAGAAAATACCGGCCATGCCTGCCGTAGCCGGACAGTAAACGAAGGTCTTCTTGAACAGGTTTCCATCGATGCCATTAACCAGGTGCTTTGTGAAAAGGATGATTTCCTGAAAACCCTACAAAGCAATATTGCAACAGTAATCCGCCAGGGAGATACGTTGTCCCCGGAGGTCATAGACGAGCGCCTGCAGGAGCTTCAAAAAGAGCTATTGAAAAAGGCTAACCAGAAGGATGACTACGATGCCATTGCAGATGAAATTTTACGTCTCCGGGACATGCGCAAGCAAGCCGAGGTGAATAGCACACGCATGGATGAACAGTTGAAACAGATCAACAGCCTTCAGGACTTCATCAAAAGTCAGCCGACCATCGTCACAGAGTTTGACGAGCTTCTGGTTAAAAGACTGATCGCCAAAATCACCGTATTTGAGAGTCAGTTCATCGTGGAATTCAGATCCGGGATTACAATCGAAATTGAAGCATAAACAAAGGCTCCCCTACTACCTATGACGGCAGTGTGGGAGCCTTCTTCTATTTTAAAATATCCTCAACATCTATCTCACAGCCACAACTCCCTGTTATCCAAACCACGAACTCAACTCTGCCCCAAAAACATCCAAACAGCCCACTCAACCTGTTCACATCCATATCGACAACTCAGCTGTCTGGCAAGCACCCTGGATATGTTTTGTCGATGCAATTTTTTCGCTATTTGGGCCTGACGCTGTCACCGGTGAATTTCCGAAAAAGCACAGGAAATACGGCACTTTTTACGCCTTACCGATCAACCCGTGACATCAATACTACCGTCTCAACGTGCCCCGTAAACGGAAACATATCCACCAGCGCCATCCGCTCCACCCGGTATCCTCCGGCCTGCAGCACGATCAGGTCCCGTGCCAGACTGGTAGGCTTACAGGATACGTACACCATCCGGTCTACTCCATAGCGGATGATCTTCGGCAGCGCCTTGGGATGGATCCCATCCCTGGGCGGATCCAGGACGATCAGATCCGGCTGCCCCTCCAGCGTATCCAATACCTTCAGAACGTCCCCTGCAATGAAATCACAGTTGGAAAGCCCGTTGAGGGCAGCGTTCTCTCTGGCCGCCTCCACGGCTTCTTCTACGATCTCCACTCCAGTCACATGCTCCGCCACCGGCGCCAGGATCTGGGCGATGGTCCCAGTGCCGCTGTAAAGATCGAACACCTTTTGCCCGCTGGTATCCCCTATGTACTGGCGCACTGTATCGTAAAGCACCTCCGCCCCCAGGGAATTGGTCTGGAAGAAGGAAAATGGAGTGATCTTAAATTTCAGTCCCAGAAGCTCCTCATAAAAATAGTCCTGTCCATACAGCACGTCCGTACCGTCATTGAGAACGGCGTCTGCCAGACTGTCATTTTTTGTATGAAGGATCCCTGCAAAGGAGCCGGAAAGGGGCAGTGCCAGAAGGATCTGCTTCCATCCCTCCAAAAGCTCCTCCTCGGTCTCCTTTCCCGCCCAGGAATCCGCAGTCTGTGTCGTGGTCACAAGATCCGCCAGGATCTCCCCGGTCCTCATTCCCCGGCGGACCAGAAGGTGTCTTAAATATCCCCGGTGGCTCGTTTTCTTTAAAAAGCTTACATTTTTTTCCTTAAAGTAGGCCAGGGTCGCCCTTAAGATCCTGCAGCAGTCCTCATGGACCAGAAGGCACTGATCCACGGTCACGATATCATAAAAGCTCCCGCGCTTGTGCATTCCCAATGCCAGCGGGCCGTCCTTCACCTCGTCACCGAAGGAAAACTCCAT
>OAUU01000829.1_pt1 | contig 15758 bp, 15 predicted proteins | sample 1501381 | NCBI WGS metagenome assembly OAUU01 (sample SAMEA2580057, study PRJEB22360) | human gut metagenome | reverse complement strand
GCGGATGGTTGGCGGATTTTTTTATTTTAGGGCTTGACTTTTAATAGTTAGTCTTCGCAAGAGATTGATAGGCTTCTGCCACCTTGCTCTTGGGGTCATACTGGAAAATGCTCTTGCCGGCGGCACTGGTTTCAGCAGCACGAACAGACCGGGGAATGGTCTGGTCGAACACCTTGATTTTACTACCGTATGCCTGACGAATCAAAGTGTCGATCTGCTTTCCATAGTTGGTGCGGCTGTCCGTCATGGTGAGCAGGATGCCCTCGATTTTCAGCTTCGGATTGATTTTCTGCCGGTGTACCTTACAGATTGTCTGCAAAAGCTGCTCCAGACCTTTGGCAGAAAGATATTGAGCCTGTACGGGTATCAAAGCAGTGTCTGCCGCCGCCAGTGCATTGATGGTGAGCATACCAAGGGAGGGAGTACAGTCCAGCAGGATATAATCGTACTCCCGTTTTGCTCCGTCCAACACCTGTTTGAGCATCTTTTCCCGGTTCATGCTGTTTACCAGAGCCACCTCCAATCCTGCCAATTCGATGTTGGCAGGGATGAGGTCTACGCCCTCTGCATGGTGCAGGATGCCCTCACCGGGTTGGATAGGCTGGTCGTTCATGGCTTTCTGCATCAGAGTAGACAATGTGGCAGGCAGCTCGTCCGGCTGCTGCCAGCCCATGCTGATGGTAAGACTGCCCTGCGGGTCAGTGTCCACCAGCAGAACTTTTTTGCCCTCCATCGCCAGCCCGATGCCCAGATTTTCACAGGTGGTGGTCTTGCCGGTGCTGCCTTTCTGGTTGACGATGGCTATCGTGGTTGCTTTCTTTGAAATTTTCATCACCTCCGATTCGCTAAGTCGTGGTTGGTTTGGTTCTGGTAGGAAAGCTGCATGGTGGTGGGCGCGTTGTACAGAGAAGCGAGCAGATATTGTTTCATGTTACGGATCGGGCTGCTGTTCTCTGCAAAGCACTTCAGCACAAAGCGGATGTGGTCGGCGTTCAACTTCATAAACCGACTGCATACCACCTCGGCGGGCTTATCGTCCCCAGCAATGTGCAGCAGCTTACGGTTGGTAGCGCAGGTGTCCACCAGCAAGTCTACGATCTGGTAGATAATGTCCTTGTCATCCGGGCAGAGCCGGAGCAAAAGGTCTATCTCCAAAGACTGAGAAAAATATTCTTCCAGTTGGGTGCGTTTGCTCATCCCATCCGCTTCTTCAGAATTGAATGGATCAGTCTCACTCATTTCAGTATCATTCTCTTTAGTCTTATTACATCATGATTTTGAAGGGTCTTGACTTGCGTTTTTGAAGCCTCCAGAATCGTGAAAATCACGATTTTGGAATATTGATTTTGACGATTCTGCCGAAAAGTTCTTCACATACACCAAACTTGGCTTTCCCAGACCTCTGCGTTTTCGTTCAATCAGACCAAACTTTTCGAGTTCCCGGAGCAGCTTGGTCGCTTTGTTGTCTGCGCAACACAACGCCCTCTTGACATCCTCTATCGTGAAGATGATGAACACCCGGTTCTGCTCGTCCAGCCAGCCGTTTTTCACAGACAGGCTCATGCGGTCCAGCAGGATGCCGTACAGGGTTTTTGCATCGGTGGACAGACTCTGGAACCGTGGCTCCTGAAAAAGAGCCTTGGGAATGCGGTAGAATGAAAACAGTTCTCCGGCTTGTCCGTAAAAGTAGTCAAGGGTCATGTGGCTTTTTCAACGTTTTGCTCCAGCTTGTGTTCAAAAAATCAACCGCCTTTCGTTTGAAAATAAAAAGCGCACTCTTTTCTTATTGAAAAGTGGTGCGCTATGTAATATAATGGCTATATAATTTAGCTATCCAAAAGATAGTCGATGAGATATTCTTTCGGAATCATGAAAGATCGTCCGACTTTCAGGCAGCGAATTCTATGTTGATGGATTCTTCTGATGATGGCAGTCTGGCTTTTGAAACCGAGTAAAGTTGTTGCTTCTTCGACAGACAGCACATCAGGATAGTTCACAAATAATTTTTTATAATACTCTTTTGCTTGATTTTGATTCATTATCCTTGACTTTCCTTTCGTTTTGTGCCTAAGCAGAGGAGCGTTTTGCCCTGCATCCCTCCTGAACATCCCTCCAATTTCCATTTGGGCGGTCCAAACCGAAAAAACAGAGTAGAGGAAAAACGCATCGAAAAATCGTGGATATTTCAAATTATTGTTCGTTGAGGCGTGAATTTTGCCTTTGCACAGTGGGAACCAGATATCACTAGATATCACTGGATGACACCAGATGGAAGATGAGGATAAAAACTCAAAATCCCTTGTGCTAATAACACGTGTGGGTTCGACCCCCACCACCGGCATAGAAAAAGCCGACTGAGAGGTGTTCTCAGTCGGCTTTTCTTTTTAATTTTTCCCTTGTCCATCAGGAACGCCGGGAACTGAAATGCTGCAAAACTCAGCGGCGGAGCCGGCTGTTTTAACTACTGTTTAAGACTTTGTGGTTTTCTGTTCATAAACTTCTGGTATCCTGTACATAACGAAACGAGAAAGAGGGAGCTTTATGAACGCCGAACTCACTTTCCTGCAATTCCTGCAATCCCTGCACAGCCCCATGCTGGATGGAAGCATGTGTTTTATTACCCGTCTGGGAGACTCCGGTATTCTCTGGGTGACGCTGACAGCGGTGCTGCTGGTGTTCCGCAAAACGCGGCGGGTCGGATGTGTGCTGGCAGCGGCGCTCCTCATCGACGCTGTCCTCTGCAATCTTCTTCTCAAACCGCTGGTGGCCCGCGTCCGTCCATGCGGCATCCTTACGGAGGTACAGCTGCTTATCCCGTACCCGGACGATTTCTCCTTTCCTTCGGGCCATACAGCGGCGTCCTTCGCCTCGGTGACAGCTCTCTGGATGGCCGGGAAAAAGCAGTGGGCGATGGCAGCTCTGCCGGTAGGCGTTCTCATCGCATTCTCGCGGATGTACCTCTGTGTCCATTACCCGACGGATATTCTGGGTGGTGCCATTTTGGGAGCCGCCTGCGGATGGGCGGGAGCATGGCTCGTAAAGAAAGCAGAGCGCCGAATGGCCATCCCGCGGAACTGAAAAAAGAAGGAGAGACCGCCGTACAGCAGCTTGCTGTACGGCGGTCTCTTTTGTTATGGGGACCCGCTTATCTGCGGGAACATCCCGGTTTTCCGCAAAAAGCCTAAAAGACATGCAGGCGAAGCAATGCAGCCTCAAAAATCGGCTTCCGTAAAAAGAAAAGCACCGTACTTCAAACGAAGTACAGTGCTTTTTTGGTGGAGAATAGCGGGATCGAACCGCTGACCTCTTGCATGCCATGCAAGCGCTCTCCCAGCTGAGCTAATCCCCCATAGCTGGTGTGCCGTCCCTGACGACGTGTGTTATTATACCAGCAAAATGGAGAGTTGTCAATAACTTTTTTTATTTTTTGTGAGCGACGCTGCGGCTGGTGCTGCGCTTGTAGTAGAACAAGTACTGCTGTACGATGCCAGCCTGCTGATCATAGGAAGGAAAAGGGTCGCGGCCGCCGAATTCCTCATCAATGAGTCGCTGTATCCAGACATCAATGGGAGCCATCGCGGTACGGCCATAGCCAAAGAGGCAGACGCAGTTTGCTACCTTTTTGCCGACGCCGTCCAGCTCGAGGAGGCGGGAAAAGAGAGCGTCGTCGGGCAGCGCCGCCAGAGCACCGAGGTCGAGTGTGCCGCTGGAAGCCTGAGCGGCAGCGTTCTGGATGTAACGGGTGCGGTAGCCCAGACCACAGCCCATCAGCTGCGCTTCAGAGAGGCCGCAGAGCTGCTGCGGGGTAGGAAAGAGGAAAACTTCATCGCCTTCGGCACTGAGCGGTTCGCCGCAGCACCGGGCAAGGTGTTCCACGGCGGTGCGGATGGCCGGAATGCTCTTGCGCTGGGAGATGAGAAAGGTGATGAGCATTTCCCATGGATCCTGATGCAGGACTCGGATGCCCTGCCCGAAATCGAGCGATTTGTCCAGATAGCTGCTCTGTCCCGCCAAGCTGCACCGCAGCGCGGCATAGTTCCGGCCCAAATCAAAGTAGTCGGCCCAGTACTCCCGATCTGAGCCATACCATGCGGCGTCGTATTGACCATCGCCCAGCGGAGTCAGATAAAGAAGTGCGCTGCCGGAAAGAAAACGGTAGCGCCCGTCGGACAGCTTCTGTGGCCGGAAGCACTGGCCGCTTTCGATGATCTTGTCGAGGTCAAAGTCGTCCTGGATGGCGACGAGCTGATGGGTGAGGGAAACTGTATGCATGGAAAACTCCTTTTTGGAAAAATTGTGGCGATGCCCGATTCGCGGTGAAAACTGGTTTCTATCTGTACCCTCCGCGGGGAGGGTGACAGGCTGTACCAGCAGGGCTTCGGGCGGTAGAGCATATTTCTATCCACGCCCTCCGCGAGGAGGGCGACCGCAGTGCATCAGTGGACAACCGGAGACGCGCCGATTTCTATCCACGCCCTCCGCGAGGAGGGCGACCACGGACGCAGGCGGCAGCACCGAGACCGGCCTATTTCTATCCACGCCCTCCGCGAGGAGGGCGACGTCCGGAACTGCAGTGCTGCTGCACGAAGCGCCGGATATTTCTATCCACGCCCTCCGCGAGGAGGGCGACGCTTTGTCTTGTCGTCACGTTCCATTTCCGTGATATTTCTATCCACGCCCTCCGCGAGGAGGGCGACACTTTACAATCGAAGTCAACAGAACGGCTATTCGATTTCTATCCACGCCCTCCGCGAGGAGGGCGACACTTTACAATCGAAGTCAACAGAACGGCTATTCGATTTCTATCCACGCCCTCCGCGAGGAGGGCGACGTCAGCGGGCCAGCAAGTCCCGCCAGAGAGCCAGTATTTCTATCCACGCCCTCCGCGAGGAGGGCGACCTGAGATATGGTAAACCGGCGAGAGCGATATAGATTTCTATCCACGCCCTCCGCGAGGAGGGCGACACGGCAGATCTTCCACCGTGCCGTAGGTGAGCTTATTTCTATCCACGCCCTCCGCGAGGAGGGCGACCTCACAGCTTTCAATGCGGGCGCCCTGCATTTCAATTTCTATCCACGCCCTCCGCGAGGAGGGCGACTTGATGCGGTAGGCTGCGGACGCTGCTGCAAGTAATTTCTATCCACGCCCTCCGCGAGGAGGGCGACCACGCCGCTTGCGGGTGCTGCGCCGGAACATCTCGATTTCTATCCACGCCCTCCGCGAGGAGGGCGACGCATCCTTGTAGGCTGCAATGATGTCCTGAATCCATTTCTATCCACGCCCTCCGCGAGGAGGGCGACCTGGAAAAGCTGCTGTTCTGTTTGGCGGACAGGTTATTTCTATCCACGCCCTCCGCGAGGAGGGCGACGCAGTCTGGACGGCCTGACCGTGACCGGTGTGTGATTTCTATCCACGCCCTCCGCGAGGAGGGCGACCACCGATGCCGACGGCGATACTCTGACCGTTACCGAATTTCTATCCACGCCCTCCGCGAGGAGGGCGACTGTATTTTTTGGGTGGGAAGACGAGAGAGTATGATTTCTATCCACGCCCTCCGCGAGGAGGGCGACCTGTGATGCGGCGTGCCTATGACGAAAAATACAGATTTCTATCCACGCCCTCCGCGAGGAGGGCGACCGCCTGGAGCTTTGCCACGCGGTCTCCGACCATAATTTCTATCCACGCCCTCCGCGAGGAGGGCGACTTGTCGCCCTGCGCTGCCTTGTTGCTGCGCTTGGAATTTCTATCTACGCCCTCCGCGAGGAGGGCGACGGTAAAATTGACATAGAGAGCCAGAGGGAAAAAAATTTCTATCCACGCCCTCCGCGAGGAGGGCGACGCGCAGTTGTTGCCGCCTGTATTTGGATGTACCATTTCTATCCACGCCCTCCGCGAGGAGGGCGACCCGGGAAACGTACCCTGCAGGAGGTGGCGCAGTATATATTTCTATCCACGCCCTCCGCGAGGAGGGCGACGTAACTTCCGGCAGACCGCGACAGCAAAACCGACAATTTCTATCCACGCCCTCCGCGAGGAGGGCGACCAAGCGCTCTGGTTCGACGGCTGCCACCAAGCGATTTCTATCCACGCCCTCCGCGAGGAGGGCGACCCGAGGTGCAGAAAGGCGTGAACATCGTCTTTGAATTTCTATCCACGCCCTCCGCGAGGAGGGCGACGTGCAGCGGGCGCCGTCCTCGTCCAGCGTGGACGGATTTCTATCCACGCCCTCCGCGAGGAGGGCGACACGGGGTTTGTGCTGCTCGACATGATAGCTTGCTATTTCTATCCACGCCCTCCGCGAGGAGGGCGACCCAGCACTCCCGGTTTTGCTACGTTGTCATACAATTTCTATCCACGCCCTCCGCGAGGAGGGCGACCAGGACTCGGAGACAAATGGTTTCAGGATCATCAAATTTCTATCCACGCCCTCCGCGAGGAGGGCGACCCAGCACTCCCGGTTTTGCTACGTTGTCATACAATTTCTATCCACGCCCTCCGCGAGGAGGGCGACCAGGACTCGGAGACAAATGGTTTCAGGATCATCAAATTTCTATCCACGCCCTCCGCGAGGAGGGCGACCCAGCACTCCCGGTTTTGCTACGTTGTCATACAATTTCTATCCACGCCCTCCGCGAGGAGGGCGACCAGGACTCGGAGACAAATGGTTTCAGGATCATCAAATTTCTATCCACGCCCTCCGCGAGGAGGGCGACCAGGACTCGGAGACAAATGGTTTCAGGATCATCAAATTTCTATCCACGCCCTCCGCGAGGAGGGCGACCACTCGCCCGCCTCGTCCGCGCCGATGGCACTCTATTTCTATCCACGCCCTCCGCGAGGAGGGCGACCCACCCGCCCGTCGGTGGTGGAGATGTCGAGGGTATTTCTATCCACGTCCTCCGCGAGGAGGGCGACGTGCGTAAAGGGAGAAAAATGCAATGGTACGGATCATTTCTATCCACGCCCTCCGCGAGGAGGGCGACCTGATGGCGGAGACGGGTGAGCCATGATAGACCGATTTCTATCCACGCCCTCCGCGAGGAGGGCGACCTGTTCTCCCAGGTTTGCAAAGACGGGATAGTAATTTCTATCCACGCCCTCCGCGAGGAGGGCGACGGGACATCGTGGTCATGGAGAACGCTGCCGTGTATTTCTATCCACGCCCTCCGCGAGGAGGGCGACATTCAAGCGAGACTATTCGCTGCTCACGACGATATTTCTATCCACGCCCTCCGCGAGGAGGGCGACGACAACGATGTGGACAAATTCATCGCAAGCTTCGATTTCTATCCACGCCCTCCGCGAGGAGGGCGACCGTAGAGGGCAACAAGCCCGAGGAGTGACCAAGGTATTTCTATCCACGCCCTCCGCGAGGAGGGCGACTTGCGGATGTTGTTAAACAGCGCGTTTATTTCCTTATTTCTATCCACGCCCTCCGCGAGGAGGGCGACCTACAAGCGTTGGCTGCGTGACGTTCTGGTTTCTATTTCTATCCACGCCCTCCGCGAGGAGGGCGACTCTTGAATGGCACCTAGCATACTATTCCAGTCTTATTTCTATCCACGCCCTCCGCGAGGAGGGCGACAGCATACGCCCTCATGGGCAGCGCGTTGATGCTATTTCTATCCACGCCCTCCGCGAGGAGGGCGACCTGGAAGGGGTTGCTCGTGATGTCCGTGCAAACATTTCTATCCACGCCCTCCGCGAGGAGGGCGACCGCCGCCCTCCCTTCTGCTGAGTGCCTCGAGGATATTTCTATCCACGCCCTCCGCGAGGAGGGCGACTGATCTGCTCCATCAGCTTTTGCAGGGTCGGCATATTTCTATCCACGCCCTCCGCGAGGAGGGCGACTTCCAGGTCTCGTGGACCATCACTAAGAAAGGGGATTTCTATCCACGCCCTCCGCGAGGAGGGCGACGGATTTGTACCGTCTTATCGCTGATTTTGGTATGATTTCTATCCACGCCCTCCGCGAGGAGGGCGACCTACCTCAATGTCGTTTGCTGCTGCTTTCTTTCGATTTCTATCCACGCCCTCCGCGAGGAGGGCGACCAACGCACAGGACGAAGAAGTCTTTGGCTATCAGATTTCTATCCACGCCCTCCGCGAGGAGGGCGACCCACTCCTGTTCACCGGCTGTTGCCATCCAGTTTTATTTCTATCCACGCCCTCCGCGAGGAGGGCGACAGCAAAAACAGAGACAAAATCTCTATTTTCAAACAAATTATACAACATTCTGCACGAATTTAGAAGAGCTTTGATTTACAACGGATCAAAGAACTATCCAAATCATGCAAAACGACTCGAAAATCCGGTGCGAAGGTGCCGGAAAGATGCTGAGGACTCACCCTTCGCACCGGGGCGCAAAACTCAGAACAACAGCAGACCGTCCTGCTCGAAGGGCGGATGAACGCCGATATGCTCCACCTTGCTCTTATAGTTGTTGCCCAGCTGGTAGAAGCGCAGGCTGTCCAGCGCGGGGTCGATGAGGGCCGTCAGCTCCGCCTTGAGAACGGCATACTGCGCGGCATCCAGCAGACACTCGAACACGGAGTTCTGCACCCGCTGGCCGTGGTCCACGCAGCGCTTGGCGACTTTGCGCAGACGTTTGCGCCCGGCAGGAGTTTCGGTATTGACGTCGTAGGTGATAAGGACCAGCATACACATCCCTCACTTCCAGAAAAATGGCGGGTAAAGCTCCATATCGCCCCGCAGGGTGCGAGCCAGAAGCAGAGCCTGCACATAAGGCACGAGGCCCCACGGAAGCTTTTCGTTCAGGAACGGGTGGGTGATAGTCTCCTGCTTGCGGGTCTGCCACCCGCCCAGAAAGGCGCGGCGGCCCTCATCGGTGAGAAGGACGGCCCCGTTCTCCTGCTTCTGGAAATGCTTCGGCGTCATGATTTTCTGGTTGATGCAGGAGAGCACGAAGCGGTCTGCGTAAACAGTGCGCAGTTCTTCCATGAGGTCGAGGGCGAGGCTCCTGCGCCCGGGCCGGGCGCGGTGGAGAAAACCGACGTAGGGGTCGAGGCCCACACTCTGAAGAGCCGCCGTGCAGTCGGAGGCCAGAAGCGAATAAGCGAAGGAGAGCAGGGCATTGGTATTGTCCAGCGGCGGGCGGCGGCTTCGGCCAGCGAAAGAAAAATCATCGTGCTGCTGCAGGATGAGCGAATCAAAGCAGTCGAAATACCGCTGTGCCGCCTCGCCCTCCAGGCCGCGAAGCTGGTCGAGGTCGTCGCACTGCTCGATGAGGGGCAGCGCTGCCGCCAGCTGAGCGCTGGTGCGCTTGAGCTGTTCCACCGGCACCCGCTGGGGGTGGTCGCGGGTGGCCCGTTCCAGCACCCAGCGGGCGTTATAGACTTTGCCCAGGATAAAATTGCGCGCATAGAGACAACTCTCTGCCTCGCTGTCTGCGATGCGGTACTGGGTCTGCCGCAGCAGGACGTTGCCCTGTTCTTCGCCTACGGCCCGGGCCAGAAAGCGTCCCTGCGGGCTGAAAAAACTCAAATCGACCCCGAGGCAGGCGCATTTGCCCATCAGGGCAGGGCTTGCGCCGGGATAGCTGAAGCAGACGATGCCTTCCAGCCTGTGAAGCGGGACCCGGCCGATTTCAGCCTTGTTGCAGAGCAGGACGATGTTCTCCCCCTCGAGGGAAAGGTAGGCGTCCTTGTTGAGGACGTAGAGCGTGTTCAAAAACTTTCTCATGGCGCGGCCTCCTGCATCTCGTCCAGATGGGCGCGGAGATAGGCTTTCGGGTCGGCACGCTGATACAGCACGGGGAGGCAGAGCTCTTTGAGGGAGCAGGCGCTGCAGTGGATGCCGGGCTTCGACTTGGGGGTATAGCCCCGGGCAAAATAGGCGTGCATCTCATCGGCCATCTTCTGGGTGGCCTGGCGCAGTTCTTCGGTCAGCGGCACGACCTCCCGCCGCCGCGTTTCCTCGTAGAAGAGCGCACCCTCCGGGATGCTGCACACCAGCATCTCTTCCAGCGCCATGGCCTGTGCGCAGAGCTGCAGCCGGTCGGCGTCGCTGGCCTTGGCGCGGCCATGCTTGTACTCGACAGGCATGGGCTTCCAGAGCCCTTCCGCGTTTTGCAGCGGGATGCCCTCCGGGCCGGCCCGGAACTCGACGACATCGCAGTTTCCGCTCAGGCCAAGCCGACGACTGACCACCTGCATCCCTCGGGTGATGAGCAGGCCGCCGCGCCGTTCGGTCTGGTTTGCGTCATGGCAGCGGGCGTGGTCGAGCTGGCCTTCGACGGTGCGGCGGTTCTCCGCCCACTGCTGTTCCAGATGGATGAGCGCCCACTGGCGGCGGCAGAAGCAGAAGTGCTGGATGCCCGACAGGGGCAGCCAGTCGTCCGGGCCGGCCATCAGGACAGCCTCTCGCAGGTGACTCCTTCCGGCAGAGTGTCTGCCACCGTGACGGTGTAGTCGCGGTAGCTGCGGGCGGCGTCCACATCGGGCTTGCGCTGGACGGTGACGGAGTCGAAGAGCTTGTAGGCCGGGGCATTGCCCAGCTCAGAATCGTGCTTGAACACGATGAGCTCCCGCACGGCCATCTTGCCGCGGGCGGCGCTGTGGTCGTTCTCGAACATATTCAGGATGGCAGTCCACAGAAGTTTCAGATCATCCTCGGAGAAGCCGGTGGTCTTCCGGGCGAGGTTGGCCGAGACATAGCCCTCGGCGCGATAGAGGGCGTAAGGCACGATGTGCTTGCGGCCCATCTCAGTACCCTTCTTCTCGGCGTCGGCCTCGGTGGTGATGGCCACGCGGGTGATGGTGACTTCCTGCGGGACGATGGGGTCCACCGAGCGGGCAAAGCTCAGCTGGACGGGGCCGCGCACCTGACCGCAGTTCAGCGCACCCTTGACGAAGGTGGTCATGACAGCACCGAAGGTGCGGATGTCGAAGTAGTTCTCACACATATAGTCCCGCAGCCTGGCATCGATGTCGGGGTCGGCCTTTTTGGCGGCTTTCAGGTCGGGGTCGATGCCCAGAGTTTTGATGGCCTCGGCGTCGCTGCGGTTGAGGGGAACGCCGTCCTTGATGTAGATGCGGTAGCCTTTTTCGTCCTCTTTCAGGGTCTCGACATAGTTGCGGATCTTCCGCTTGAGGCAGACGTCGGTCACCAGACCGTAGCCCGTCTCGGGGTCGATGCGGGGCATATTGCCTGCGTCGGGGTCGCCGTTGGGGTTGCCGTTCTCGACGTCGAACAGGATGACGAAATCATAGCGGTTCTTGATGGGCTCAGACATGGTTTATTCCTCCTCATTCTTTTTGGCGTAGCGTTTCTGGGTCTGGTGGTAGTAGCCGATCTCAAAGGCACCCTGCTCCGGCAGACTGAGCCGTGCCGGGAAGCCTGTCTCAGGCAGCTGGGCCATCAGCTCGGTGAGCTGTTTGCTGAAATGCACCTCGTTGGGGGTGCTCATCTTCTGCAGATGCTTCTGAGCCAGCTTGACCAGCGTGGGGAAAGCCGTTGCCGGGGTGGCACAGGCCGAGTTGAAGTACCGGTCTTTGATGGTGGCGTTGATGCCGGGATTGGCGACGCTCTGGATCGTCTCCAGCACAGAGAAGAGACGCCCCAGAACATAGGGGACATTGCTGCTTTCGTTCAGGCTCACGGTAAATACCTCCTTGTTGAGCTCGGTGGGGTAGTTGCGGAGATAGTAGGCTTTCAGGATGGCGGCGCGGCCCCGGGTGACTTCCCGTTCGGCCCGGATGCGGAGGGTCACGCCGTTGAGCAGGGTGGCGGGATAGGGGCCGCCGGTGAGGATGGCCCGGAGCAGGTCGCCCACCAGCTGGGGCGATGGATTTTTGTCCCGGGATCTCTGGTTGACCGTCTCCTGCGCCAGCGCCCAGACTGACAGGTTTTCCCGCTTGTCGAAGGCGGGGCGGGTGATTTCGAGCCGGTCGGCGTGGTCCTGCAGATTTTTGGCAAACTGTCCGAAGCTGCTGTGCAGGAAGAACCGGACGGAGAGCCGGGCCGCGTTGGGCGAGATGCCCAGCACATAGAAGTTCTGGTTCGGGTCCAGCTTGTCATCGAGGAAGGAGACGGGACGTCCCTGAGAAAGGGCTTTCAGTGCGGCGGCAAGGTCGCTTTCCGAGACGCCGCGCGCCTCGGAACCGCCGCAGAAAAACATCAGCATGGCGTTTGAGTAGGCGGGAGCGGCGTTTTCGGCCCAGCAGACGATGGTGGTGTCGCCGATGCGCTGACAGCAGTTCCGGTCAGCCAGCAGCAGATTGAGGGCCGTGGTGTAGGCGAAAGCCGCGTACTCGCTGACGGGGGCGTTGGCACCCTGCTCATGGCCATAGGAGCAGAAAGCGGGTGCGTTGAAGGAGACCAGTGCCGCACCGGCGGCCTGTGCGCCCATCACACCTTTGATGGCGGGGTGGATGCGGGCGATGCCGGCCTCTTTGCCGGTGATGAGGCAGCGGGCCGTCTCGGCGTCTGCATCGGAGGTGTCAAAGGCGGACTGCCATGCGGTCCGGATGGCGTCATCTGTGGTGGCCAGCCAGTGGGCGCCGTCGGGGGATTCGTAGCCGAACACAAGGTTCGCGTTGTTGTTCAGGTCGGCCCACTGCTCTGCCAGCAGCGGGTGGGTAGATGCCGCAGCGGGGTTCCAGCTGTCAAAAAAGGCGAGGATGGCTTTGGCGGCAGGGGAGTCCACACCGTCGAGCACCTTGTGGTGGAGGGCGGCACAGGCTTCGAAGCACTGGCGGGAGCGCTCAGGCTTGCCCTTTTCGTCTGCGCCCAGCAGATAGGACGTATTGTCGCACAAAAAGTTTGCGGCGACGCCGGAGGCGCGTTTGACCCGGTGGGGGACAGGGAGTTCACGGGGGGCGATGACGGTCTTTTTGCCCTTGGGGACTTCCTGCCGCAGGTCGTTGAGGGCGAGGAGCTGGCCGTCGGGGCCGAGGCGCAGTTCATAGCTGACTTTGAAGCGGCTGTCCCAGCCGGGGGCCTCCACCTTGCCCTGCTTCAAGAGCTGTTCATAATAGGCGGTGAGTGCTTGGAGTATCATGTAAACACCTCCACGTCCCGGCATTCCATCACGCCGTCCACCAGCTTTGCGCGGAAGAACTGGCTGCGGATGTTGGCCGGATCAGAGTAATCGAGGCTGTGGAGCATGAAGCCGAGGTCCTGCGTGACCTTCAGCGCCGGAATGCTGCCGCCCGGCCACTCCCGGAAGTTGGCCGGGAACTCCCGGCACCCGAAACAGGGCTGATGATAGCACTGGCCTTTGCGCAGGCGTCGGCGCAGGATGTCCTGGAACTTGCCGGGATTGTCGCTGGGGGCGGCCTTGTCCGTCAAATCAAAGTGACACTCGATGACGTAGTGGACGTCCTGCAGGACCATCGCGGCCCGCTGCTGGATGTCCTCCGGGGTGTAGAGCACCGGCGGCGTGCCGCCTTTGGCCGCACTGAGGGCGGCGGAGGACAGCAGGGTGGACTTGACCTCGTTGCGCCGGATGTTGGTGAACCGGATGGGCCGCTGGGTGTATTCCTCCGTGGACACTTCATCCACGGGGTCAAGGCCGAAGGGCTTGAGCAGATAGATGCGGTCAACCGTATAACGCAGCCCGGGGTGCCAGTAGATGGCTTCCACAAGGCCCCGCGCAGCGGACGGGGTGGGCATGTCGTAGCTCACGCGCTCGGTCTTCATCTCGGGGCGGGTAAAGCACCCGTAGCTGCCCCATACTTCAATGAGCATGGACATCAGCATTGCCTCCTTTCCGGGTGAAGTTGAATTTTCAGACTAAGATAAATGTCAGCCATTGCAACCACCTCTTTCAAAAATTATTTCATTTGTTTAGTTCAAATGCGTTTGACATGTCTCCTTGACTTCAATATAGCACTTTGTAGAGGGCTTGTCAATAAAATGTGCAAAAAAATGTTGCGGACAGGTCGGTTCTGACCTATACTAGTTGTGTCGTTGGCGGTATTTATGCCGCCGATGCGGGTTGAAATATTTGATTAGTGTCAAATGCGTTGAGAGAGAAGCGGCAAGGCGGCGTATGCTTTGCCGCTTCTCTCTTTTTAGAAGTAAAGGCCGATGCCGGTCTCCACATCCATGGCAAGGCCGGTCTTTTCACTGTAGCAGCTGGTGTCGGTGAGGATGGCGGAACCATCGGGCCGCAGTTCCAGCGCCCCGGCGGCGTCGAGCTTGTCGAACTGGTCCTTATAACAGGAGACACTGTAAACGCCCAGCTTCCGCAGCAGCGTCCGGGTAACATGACCGCTGCGCAGCTGTTCACAGAGGGCTGCGCCCTCGCCGACGGGCAGATAGACCGTGCGGGCAGCGTTCTCGATGAGGCGGAATTCCTCCGCCACCTGTGCAAAGGGGAACTGGCAGCCCCGGATGCCCCGGAGAAAGGCGTCCAGAATGCCGTGCTTGTCCACGGCGTCGGGGCCGCGCAGTTCGGAGAGCTCGTTGAAGTAGAGCTGAATGGCCCGGGGCGTGTCCAGTGTGTCCTGATGCCGGGCGGTGTAGTCCAGCGCGCTGACGTTCTGCCTGAGCATCTGGGGCGTGGAACACTCGTCCAGCCGGAACCGGTAGACGATGCTTTCCTCTGCGCCCCGCCGCCCCTCGCGGTTGCAGCGCCCGGCAGTCTGTAAGAGAGAGTCAAGACCGCACTGCTCGCGGTAAGCGACGGGAAAATCCACGTCCACGCCCGCCTCGATGAGAGAGGTGGACACCACCCGGCAGGGCAGACCCTCTTTCAGCCGCTGGCGGATGTCGTCCAGCTGACGGCGGCGGTCGGCGGCGCAGAGCAGGGTGGTCAGGCAGTAGCTGCCCTCGGCGGGCAGGGACTCATAGAGCTGCTGGGCCGTCTTGCGGCGGTTGACCACGCAGAGCACCTGCGGATGATCTGCCAGCCGGGCGGCGAACTCCTCCTGCGGCAGGGTGCCGAGGTCTTGCAGGGTGGTGCGCCGGAGCACTTCGTAGAGGCGGGCCGCGTCGGGCGTGATCTCCTGCGGGTGGAGCTCCGGCGCAAAGCGCCGGAACAGCGGCTCAAAGGCAGGCTGGGTGGCCGTGCAGAGGACAGCCGTGGAGTGGTAATGCTGGATGAGCTGGGCGATGGCGCTGACGCAGGGGGCAAGGTAGTCGCCCGGGAGGGTCTGCGCCTCGTCGAAGATGATGACGCTGTCGGCGATGTTGTGGAGCTTGCGGCAGCGGCTGCTGCGGTTGGCGTAGAGCGACTCGAAGAACTGCACTGCCGTCGTCACCACGACGGGGGCGTCCCAGTTTTCGCTGGCCAGCATCTGGCGGTACTGGGCGGGGGTCAGGTCGTCCTGCTCAACAGTCTTGTACTCGGCGTTGGAGAAGTCGGCCAGAACATTTTCTGCGCCCAGCAGGCCCGAGAAGACGGCGGCGGTCTGGTCGATGATGGACATATAAGGGATGACATAGATGACCCGCTTCATCTTCTGGGCGGCGGCGTGCTCCAGCGCAAAGGCGAGGGAGGCGAAGGTCTTGCCGCCGCCGGTGGGTACGGTGAGGGTGTAGAGCCCCTGCGGGCCGTGCGCGCCTTTCTCGAGGCAGGCGCGGAGGACGGCGTTGCGCTGGACGCTGACGGGCGAGGGCGATTCGGCCCTGAGATAGCGCTGCGCCTGTGCCGAGACGATGTCCCGCAGCGCGGCGATGTCCGCGCCGCTGCCCCGGGGTGCGGCCTTGCCGTCCATGAAGGTCTCGGTGTCGATGAAGTCGGCGTCCACAAGGCAGGAGTAGAGCATCCGGGTGAAGAACTCTGCATTTA